>B570J29032_109959075_pt1 | contig 17945 bp, 12 predicted proteins | sample LakMenEpi16Nov12_FD_29032 | JGI IMG/M metagenome (IMG submission 29032) | reverse complement strand
AATTGTCTATAGATCATCACTTCTTTTCTGTTACCTTCTAATTTAATATCGCCAGATTGTGCAATAGCATCCATAATGGTTGCTTTATCATTATAAATCACATTCAAGCCAGGACTGCCGATTTCGCCATTAATGGTGTAACGAATACCTGCTAGCTTAAGGTCCACAAATAAATTAGCGTCTTTAGTTAAATGTTCAGCCAATAATTTTTTCTCAATTATTTGTCGTGCTTCTTCAATGGTTTTGTTAAGCACATTAATTTTTTCTAGAACAGGAATATAGATATTACCATCGTTATCTACTTTATAACCATTTAAATATAAACCACTTTCAGATAAACCACCTTGGTTTTCTGTGTCTCCTTGTTTTGAAAATAGCGAAGAAACTAAAGGGTCAGAGGTTTTAATATTAATGTTTAAGACATCATCAATAGTCAAGCGGTAAGGCTTCTTAAAGACTTCATTAATGGCTATAGGTTTTTGATTTTCTTCAGGCTGAAGGTAAATTAAATTCTTCTGCGGGATACAAGCCACTAACATTAAAATTAAAGAAAAATATAAAAATTTTAAATACTTGGAGTGAAGTAACATTTACGCTGATAATTATAATTATAAAAACCGGCAAATTAATAAAATTTATTCCAATAAATGCGTTTTTTTTTTAATGAATATTATCAAACGTATTTTCGAAGGGAATTCTGTAGAGTAAACTTTTACCTAATGTAACTTCGTCTGTATATTCTAGTTCATTGCCAAAAGAAATCCCTCTTGAAATACAGGTTATTTTTACAGAAAAGTCTTTAATTTTTTTATAAATGTAAAAATTGGTGGTATCAGCTTCAATGGTTGAACTTAATGCAAAAATAACTTCATTAACTTCACCTGCTGCTACTTTTTGTACTAAGGCCTCAATGGTTAAATCTGAAGGTCCAATACCATCAATGGGCGAAATTTTCCCACCTAAAACATGGTATAGACCTTGATATAAACCGGTGCTTTCAAAAGCCATAACATCTCTAATGTCTTCAACAACACAAACGGTAGCATGATTGCGTTTAGGATTTGAACAAATATGGCAGATGGGTACATCAGAAATATTATGACATTTTTGGCAGTAAAGCACATGTTCCTTAAAGTTAATGATACTATTTGCCAGCTGAAAACTTTGTTCTTTAGGCATTTTAAAGATATGAAGCGCCATCCGAACTGCTGACCGCTTGCCTATGCCGGGCAAGAGGGCAATGTCATTGACCAATTTTTCAAATAATTTAGAAGAAAAATCCATAATTAATTTTTGGGAGGAGGTCTATAACCTTGAAATGGCAATTTAATTAAATTTGCTAAATTATTGTTTTCTTTTTCATCCATGTGCGTGTCTATACCATAAACTATATTTTCTCTTTTCATATACATAAAAGTGCCAAACAGTCTATCCCAAATAGACAAAATATTGCCGTAATTTGAATCTGTATAAGGTAATTGATAGTGGTGATGAATTTTGTGCATATCAGGAGAAATAATGATATAACTTAACCACTTATCTAGTTTAGCGGGTATATTTAAATTGGCATGATTAAACTGTGAAAAAACAACCGATAGTGACTGGTATAAAAACACCATCCACATGGGTGCGCCAACAATGATTACGCCAATTAATGTAAAAACAAACCTAATAACACTTTCTCCAGGGTGATGCCTATTGGCTGTAGTTGTGTCTACCCATGTATCCGTGTGATGAACCAAATGAAACTTCCAAAAAAATTTAATCCGATGCTCCAGAAAATGTGGCAAATATGCGCCAATTAAATCAAGTAAAGCCACGCCCAAAACAACATAGGTTAAAAAATAAAGATTTGGCAACCATTGGATGATACCAAATTCGTTATCACTAACCCATTGCGCTGTTAAAAGCAATAGAAAAGCCATTGAAAAATTAACTAAAATGGTAGTTAGGGTAAAAAAAATATTTATCCAAGCATGATGCCATTTGTTGTAATCAAATGTAAATAAGGGTTTAAAACTTTCTAAAAGCCAGAAAAAAGCGATTCCTCCAGCTAGGATTGCGCCTCTGTGCAGTGAAGAAATATTTTCAAAGTAGGATACAATATCACTCATTACAAATATAATTTATTGCACAAAAATAAAAAAAAGGTGCTAAACAAATGGGTTTAGCACCTTTTAAATTTTGAAAAAATTAGCAAAGCCTAATTAATCATGTTTTTGCAATAGTGTTTTATAAATAAAACCTGCTACTATAGCTCCTGCAATTGGTGCTGCCCAAAATAACCACAATTGCGTTAATGATTCACCACCAACGAACAAAGCTTGCGAAGTTGAACGCGCAGGATTAACTGATGTATTTGTAATAGGAATACTAATTAAATGTATTAAAGTTAGAGCCAAACCGATAGCAACCCCTGCAAATTGACCATTAGCATATTTATCAGTGGCTCCTAGGATCACCAATAAAAAGAACATAGTCAACAAAAACTCAGCTAAAAAAGCAGACATCATGCTATAACTTCTACCATTGTAGGCAGGCATTTCATAAAAATTGGTCGCAAATGCCCCAGCACCTTCAGCAGAAAACGCCCCAGCACCATTTAAAATGGCATACAATGCAGCGGCTGCTAATATAGCACCAACTAATTGTGCACCAATGTAGGGCAATATTTCTTTTGCTTCAAACCGACCACTTGCCCAAAGACCAAAGGTGACCGCTGGATTAAAATGACCGCCCGAAATATGACCAACTGCATAAGCCATAGTTAAGACCGTTAAACCAAAAGCTAACGATACGCCAAGCAAACCAATGCCAATATCTGGCACACCAGCTGCAAAAACTGCGCTACCGCAGCCTCCGAAAACCAACCAAAAGGTTCCAAAACCTTCAGCAAATAATTTTCTCATAATTTATAAATATTTAAAGTTGACCACAAATTTATAAGATAATTAATAAAAAGCTGTAGAACTATTTCTATTTGAAATAATTATCTTTACTTTTGAAGTCTCGAAACGATTTATAATTTTGCAATCGATATCATTTTTATGGCACAGACTTTATCACTAATGACAAAACTTGGGCAACGCATGCCGCTATTTAAACTTTTAGATACTGTTGATTTTCAAAGCAAGAAATCTAGCGAGTTGATTGGCAAAAAAGGCACCTTGGTTTTTTTTATATGTAATCATTGCCCTTTTGTTCATCATGTGATAGAAGAAATCGTTAGGATAGCCAATGATTATCGTATACAAGGCATTGGTTTTATTGCTATTTCAAGTAATGATGTTTCAAAATACCCCGAAGACCGGCCTGAAAAAATGGAAGAATTTGCTAGAAAAAACAAGTTTGAATTTCCATACTTATATGATGAGAGTCAAGAGGTGGCTAAGTCTTTTGAAGCAACTTGCACCCCCGATTTTTTCATGTATGATGCAGATGGTTTTTTGGTTTATCGCGGACAATTGGATGATTCAAGACCTAGCAATGGCGTGGCGCTAAGCGGTTATGATTTACGCGTTTCGATAGAATGCATTTTAAGTAATAAACCCATAACCATCATCCAAAAGCCAAGCATTGGTTGTAACATTAAATGGAAAAATAGTAATTAATTTGTCAATTAGGGAATGAACAATATATTCAAATTATAACTACAAAAATACAACATGAAAAAACTACTACTTTTATTTCTTTTTTCTGCTTTTCTCTCCTGTAAAAACGATAAATCATCTGATATTGAGGAAAATAGAACCATACCAAAAATTGATGGCATGAAAATTGACTATGAAAATTTTGAACCATCTAATACAAATCTAACTTCATGGTTATTTGTGTTTTCAACTTCGCCGGATGGCAAAGGAAACGTTGATCGCGTTAAACTTTTTACATCGGAAGATGAATTTACAAAAGATACTTTTGAAAAATTTTCGAAAATTTATCAACTAAATGGTGCTGACCATGTGGCCAAAGAAATGATTTATCGTTTAAGAAAGAAAATGGACTTCTCGAAAGAAGATTTGGTCGTTGTGAGAATGAAGAAAAATAAAGCCTCTGATACTTTAGGCTATTATCAAAAAGACAACACCATTTATTTTTGTTTAGATGAAGGAAGTAGTGGAGATGACAAACTTGAAATAATTAAATTTTTTAAAGTTCAAAAAGGTTTTCAAGTAGATAATTGCAAGCCAAGTCTTTATGATAGAAAATGGCAGTTGAAAGAGATAGTTGAAGGGGAAAGCAAAAATGCCTTTAAAAATGGAGATTTGGTGCTAACGTTTAATACCAAGGCTAAATGTGAAATTTCAACTAAGTGCTTGACTACAAAAGCCAATTTTGAACAAAATGATCATGAACTTTCGTTAAAATATTTTCAGAAAGGGAAAAACACTTGTCAAGACCCAAACACCGATAAATTTATCAATTATTTGAAAGAAGTTGAAAGCATTTCTATAGAAAATAAACAACTCATTTTGACCCTTGATGCCAAATCAGGACAAATGATATTTGAATAAGGCTTAATAAATCTAAATTTTAACTATTATTCATTTAATATTTAATATTTTTGTGGATTAATTTTTGATTTTCATGAGAATTTTAAATGTACTTTTTATATTTTTTTTACAAGTTTCCTTTGCTCAATTTAGTAAAACTCACTATATACCGCCAGTTGTTGGCGTAGGTAGTCAACCAATACAAGGACAGTATCTATATATTTCTTGTCCAAATACCAATCCAGTAAATTTTACCATTCAAATTATTGGCGGGAGTACGATTAGTGGAACCGTTTCTCAAAATCAACCCTATGAGTATCAAATTGGTGCTGGTGAAAATTCTTCGATGCATATTAGCGAACCTTTTGTTAATCAAATTTTAACCGACAAAGGTTGTATTGTAGAGGCTGAAGATCAAATTTATGTAGCTTTTAGAGCAACTGCTTCTGCGCAAAACAATCAAGCTAGTGGATTAGTTTCTAAGGGATTAGCTGCTCCTGGTAAGCAGTTTAGAATTGGTGCTTTTGTTAATGATTTAATACCAAATTTAAGAGATATCGATCTCACGTTTGTAACTATTTTAGCTTTAGAAAATAATACGACTATTTCATTTGATGACATTAAAGCTGGCGCACAATTATTAAATAATGAAAGTGCTGGAAACAGTCCAGCAAACGTGGTTTTAAATAGAGGTGAAACTTTCTCAATAGCTACCCGTGGCGGTTTGCCTGAGAATAGAAACCCGCTTATTGGTGCGCTCATTTTATCGGATAAAGATATTGTAGTGAATTGTGGATCATTTGGTGGTACAAATTCTTCGGCGCAAAATAATGTTGACATTGGCTTTGATCAAATCGTTGGTCATGAACGCATTGGGAATGAATATATTTTTATTAAAGCTTTAGGGACTAATGAAATGGAACGTCCGCTACTAGTAGCTCACGAAGACAATACAGAAATTTTTATCAATGGGTCTGCAACGCCTAGTTTTACTTTAAACGCGGGTGAATTTTCTACCTATGCCCAGCTAAACGGTCTTAATTTTACCCCGGATGGCAATTTGTATATTAATGCATCTAAACCAATATTTGCATACCAAGGTTTTGGTGGCACCAACCAACCACAAAATCAAGAAATGCACTTTGTACCACCTTTGAGCTGTCAAACACCTAGAATCATTGATAATATTCCATTGCTAGAAAGAATTGGTAATTTAATATTTACAAATGGTTATATTAATGTCGTGACTACTGCAGGCGCTGTAATGGATTTTAAAATAAATGGCACTTTATATAATCAAAACAGCTTACCTTCTGGTGTGACAATTACGGGACCATTTAATGTTGTCGGTAATGATACTTATGTTACCTATACACTTAGTGGTTTGTCCGGAAATATTGGGGTGTATTCAACAGGAGAGGTTTATTTATCATATTATGGTTCAAGCGGCGCCGCAACTTATGGGGGCTTTTATTCAGGATTTACATTTAAACCAGAAATCAATTTTAATGCGCAGAATGTTGGTTTGGATAGCTGTATTCCAAATGTGTTTTTGAGTGTTTCAACGCTTTCTCCTTTTGACACTTATCAGTGGTTTTTAAATGGCCAACCGATTGTTGGTGCAACAACACCATCTTATCAACCAAATCTGCCAGGCTATTATTATTTGTCAGCAGCAATCGCCTCTTGCAATACCACGCTTGTCTCTGATGAAATACCAGTGAGCATTTGCACGCCTGACACCGATGGCGATGGTGTAAATAACAATATCGAACTTGATTATGACAATGATGGTATTCTAAACTGCGCAGAATCTTACGGTAATTTTGATTTTAATTTAGCCAATAACTCGCAAAATATAAATGTAGGCAATTACAATAATAGTCTACAGGTTGATTTAAGCCTGACAAATGGTTTTACTGGTGATAGTAATTCTAATGTCTATTTGGCGACAGCGGCTGGCGAAAACCTTAAAGCAAAAACGAGAATAAATTTTAATAGCCCAATCAACATCCAAGTTGAATACATAACCGCTTCAACGCAGGCCAATCATTTATTGAATGCGCATACAGATTATATCATACGCGTGCCCATCAATCAAACCATTACCTTGGTTAATCAAGCTTCGCAGCTGTTGGTTGACACCAATTATGATGGCATCTATGAAAATAATATCGCGTTCTATTCATCTTTTGAAATACGCTTTAGATTAAGTAGCAACACGAGCATGGCCATTGGTACAGGCGACTTTTATTTTAAAATTTATCAAACATCATTTATAGAAATTGAAGTTAAAAACACCTCAGATGCTTTAACCAGTTTAAATGCGTTTAAGGTTTTTGCTTATTGCTTAGCCAAAGATAGCGATGGTGATGGCATACCTGATGATTCTGATATCGATAGTGATAATGATGGCATACCTGACTTCATTGAAGCACAAGGCTCTGCTACATTAGTGCCTAGCGGCCAATATTCGCCATTTGGTGTTGATTTGGCTTTTAATAATGGCAATGGTTTTACACCAATTGATACTGATAATGATGGCGTGCCAGATTGTTTGGACCTTGATAGTGATAATGATGGTGTTTTTGACCTCAATGAAGCCAACCACGGCGCAAATGATGCCAATAATGACGGAAGAATTGATGGACCAGTGACCACCAATGGTATGAATCAACAAATACAAAATGGCCCAAATTCAGGAACAATCAACTACACCCCTTGGGATATTGATGGCGATGGCATACCCAATTATATTGATTTGGACAGTGATGGTGACAATTGCGAGGACGTTATTGAAGCGGGTTTTTTAGATTCAGATGCTGATGGTCAGATTGGGAGTTCACCCTTGACGGTAAATAGTAGCGGTTTACCAAGTTTGGGACAAGGCTATTCACAACCAGCCTTTTTATCGCCTTATCAAGTGCCTGCGCCTATAAACATTCAACAACAACCGGTAAATACGTCTGAATGTTTAAGAGAAAATATAATACTGAATATGAGTTCTGTCGAGGCTGAAACCTTTCAATGGCAAATTTCAACAGACAATGGCATCAATTGGGTAAATATAGTTGACAATCCCGTTTATGTGGGTTCAAATACTAATGCTCTTCAAATAAATAATTTGACCAGTGCTATGAATAACCACCAATTTAGGGTGTTTTTAAATAGGGTAGGTAATGCTTGCGGACTATATTCAGATGTTTCAACATTAACTATTTTTGCTTTACCTGTTTTAGTAAATAACTTAACTTTGCTTCAATGTGAGCAACAGCTTACACCAACCGCAATTGTAAATTTGCGACAAAAGCAACCTCAAATTTCTGCTAATCATGCCAACGAAACTTTTGATTATTACACAGGTTCTTTTCAAAATGCGTTTGATGGCAATGCCGCTTTTTTAATAGCAAATCCAGAAACCTTCAACACTAGCGATACAACGGTTTGGGTTCGTGTAACGAATCAAAATAATTGTTTTGATGTTGTAGCCATGAATGTTGTTATTTCAACCAATGCCATTAATCCAGCACCTTTTCAAGTGACACCACTCTGTGAAGACGTAAATGAAATAGGTGTGACAACTTTTGATTTAACGCCAGCTCGATTATATTTTGAAAGCCTCATACCAAATCCAGCCCAATTTCAAATATTGTTCTACACTACTGAAGCTCTAGCTTTGCAACAAACAAGTCAGGGTTTGTCATTGGCTATCCCTGATATTACTAATTATCGAAATACGGGCTCTCCATTTAGTCAAACCTTATGGGTAAGAATAGAAAATGTTTTAGACAATGACTGTTTTGCTATGGGGCCTTATATTGAATTAACGGTTTTGCCAAGACCTCAGTTAGGCCCTGATTTAGACCGCATATTTTGTGAAGAAAATCCAAATATTGTTTTAACACCTACCCTAATAAACGGTACGCCTAATCAATTTCAATACCAATGGTTTAATAACAATAGCGCCATTCCAAATGCTACTAATTATACCTTTTTTGCAACAGAAGGCGGCAATTATAAAGTAGAAGTAACTGCTGCCAGTGGTTGCGTAAATGAACAGAATATAACGGTTATTGTTTCAAGAAAAGCCACTATAAACAATGTGGTGATTGTTGATTTAACGAACAACAACAGTGTCACCATTCAGGCTTCAGGTATTGGTAATTATGAATATAGTTTAGATGGGCTAAGTTATCAAACTAGTCCAGTTTTCACGAATGTTATCCCAAATATTTATACGGTTTATGTCAGAGATATTAATGGTTGCGGTATCTCAGAAAGAATCATATCTGTGCTTGGTGTTCCACCATTCTTTACACCAAATGGTGATGGGTTTAACGATACTTGGAATTTAAAAGGTGCTCGACAAGTAGATTATCCAAATGCTAAGATCTTTATTTATGACCGCATGGGCAAATTAGTGGCTGAATTTAATCCTTTTAGATCGGGTTGGAATGGACAATACAATAACATCAATTTACCTTCAACCGACTATTGGTATCTTTTAGATTTGGGTAATGGTAGAGTTGCTAAAGGGCATTTGGGTTTGAAAAGATAATCATAGATAATTATAAAATTTTGTAGTTGATGGCAATAAGCACCTCAAATTTTGCCCGCTTTTTATTTTTTATAGTCATTAACTACAGTTATTGTCAGAATTTCGCTACCCAAATCAACAATATTGCCATTAATAATGATATGATGGGTGGGGCAGTAGTTGTATTTTGTGAAAATCAAATAATAAATGCGTATTATTTTGGGAAGTCAGATTTTCAAAGAAATATAGCTCTAAATGAAAATACAAAATTCAGAATTGCCAGTATTTCTAAGACAATTACGGCGATTGCTATCATGCAATTGGTTCAACAAAATCTCCTTGATATTAATCAGGATGTTAGCCAAATTTTAGGCTACCCTGTAAAAAACCCTAATTTTCCTCAAGCCAATATAACAACAAAAATGTTGCTCTCGCATCAGTCTTCAATTATTGATGGGCCAACATATAGTTCATTTCTCAATGCAACCAATAGTCAAAATCCAATACCTAATCTTAGCCAAATCCTAACTCCTGCAGGAAGTTTTTATCATGTTAATCAGTTTAATAGTGCTATGCCTGGCACCTATTTTAATTATTCTAACATCAATTATGTGATTTTAGGAACAATTGTTGAGAAAGTATCCAATCAAAGATTCGATGTTTTTTGTAAGGAAAATATTTTTCAACCACTTTTAATTGATGCATCATTTAATGTCAATGATTTACAAAACATTGATCAATTGGCCGTTTTATATAGAAAGACCAATAACAACTGGGTGCCTCAAGTAGATAATTATCTTGGTATTCAACCAGTTTTTACTAATTTATCTGGTTATTTGCCCGGAACAAATGGCGGTAGATTCGCACCGCAAGGCGGCTTAAGAATTTCAGCGCAAGATTTGGCCAAATTAGTAATGGTTTTACAAAACCCTCTTAATTTTCAACCTAGCATTTTAAATTACAATACAGCAAATTTAATGAAAAGTCAAAATTGGTTGTACAATGGAAACAATGGTAATAATTATTTTGGTTTATTTTTAAAATGGGGTCTAGGTCTGCATTTGACAAATAATAGTCCTAGTCAAGATGTGGTATTACTAGGTAGTCAATCTATGTTTGGCCATACTGGAGAGGCCTACGGGTTGGTTAGCGATGCTTATTTTGATCCTATTAGAAAAGTTGGTTTAGTTTTTATTACTAATGGTGTTGGCGTTGGTTATCAAACCAATAGTCAATCTTCATTTTATACCGTTGAGCGAGAAATTTTTGATGTGATAGAAAATCATACCAATGTAAATAGCTGCCTAAATTTAGTTGTTGAAGATTTTAACCATACACCATATTTTAAAATTTATCCTAACCCAGTTAATGATAAGATTAACATTTATATTGAAAATTTTGAAGAGTATTTTCAGGCAATAATTATTGGTGCAGATGGGAAAACCGTTTTAACGAAATATATTAGAGACAATTATACAACCATTGATGTCTCTACTTTAAGCAAAGGATTTTATTTAGTGAAAATTAATCAATCTGTTCAAACTTTTATAAAATAGTTTTAAATAAAAAAAAAGGAAGCCTAAATAAGCTTCCTTTTTGATTTTTATCTAAAGATTTTATAATTTTTTCTTGACTTCTACTTCATGGAAAGATTCGATAGTATCGTAGAGCTGAATGTCGTTATAATTTTTTATTTGAATACCACAATCATAGCCTTTTGACACTTCTTTTACATCGTCTTTAAATCTTTTTAAAGTAGCTAATTCGCCGGTATAAATAACAACACCTTCACGAATTATTCTAATTTTATTGGTTCTAAATACTTTGCCGTCAGTCACCATACAACCAGCAATATTTCCTATTTTGGTCACTTTAAAAATTTCTCTTATTTCTGCTGAACCAGTGATTTCTTCTTTTAGTTCTGGAGACAACATACCTTCCATCGCATCTTTCAAGTCGTCTATGGCATCATAAATAATAGAATAGGTTTTGATGTCTATTTCTTCTTTATCAGCTAGGCTTTTTGCGTTTCCTGCTGGCCTAACATTAAATCCGACAATAATAGCATCTGAAGCAGAAGCTAGTAAAACATCTGATTCTGTGATGGCACCAACACCTTTATGAATAATCTTGATAGCGATTTCATCTGTGGAAAGTTTAGAGAATGAATCCGATAAGGCTTCAACCGATCCATCAACGTCACCTTTTATGATAATATTCAATTCTTTAAATTGTCCTAATGCAATTCTACGACCAATTTCAGCTAAAGTAATATGTTTTTGCGTTCGTACAGATTGCTCACGTAATAATTGCGCACGTTTTGATGCCAATTGTTTAGCTTCACGCTCGTCTTCAAAAACATTAAATTTGTCACCAGCTCCTGGTGCGCCATCTAAACCTAATACTGAAACAGGCGTTGCAGGGCCAGCCTCTTTAACCACATTACCTCTTTCATCATGCAAGGCTTTCACCTTACCGTGATTTTTTCCAGCTAACATATAATCACCAACTCTAAGCGTACCAGATTGAACTAATACAGTTGCAACATAGCCTCTACCTTTGTCTAATTGTGCTTCCACAACCACGCCTTGCGCAGGTTTATTTGGATTGGCTTTTAAATCTAATAGTTCTGCTTCAAGTAAAACTTTTTCTAGTAATTCGTTAACGCCTTGACCAAATTTGGCAGAGATGTCATGCGATTGATATTTTCCACCCCAATCCTCGACAAGCAAGTTCATACCAGCTAATTGCTCTTTAATTTTTTCAGGATTTGCAGATGGCTTATCAACTTTATTAATGGCAAAAATCATCGGTACATTCGCCGCTTGTGCGTGACTAATCGCTTCTTTTGTTTGTGGCATCAAATCATCATCAGCTGCAGCAACAATAATAGCAATATCAGTTAATTGTGCACCACGCGCACGCATGGCAGTAAACGCCTCGTGACCAGGTGTATCTAAAAAGGCAATGCGTTGTCCGTTTTCTAGCGTAACACTATAGGCGCCAATATGCTGAGTAATGCCACCCGATTCGCCAGCAATAACGTTGGCTTTTCTAATGTAGTCAAGAAGGGAGGTTTTTCCATGATCCACGTGACCCATCACCGTTACTATAGGTGCTCTTGACAATAAATCTTCTTCACTATCAACATATTCAGTCATGTTTTCTTCAGATTCGGCAGAAGTAAATTCAACTTCAAAACCAAATTCTTCAGCAACCATCGATAGAATTTCAGCATCTAATCGCTGATTCATGGTTACCATAATGCCTAAAGACATGCAGGTGCCAATAATTTTATTGATGGGCACATCCATCATTGTGGCTACTTCACTTACTGTGATAAATTCAGTAACTTTTAACACCTTGCTATCTTCTAAAGATGCTTGAATTTCATCTTCTGTTCTTTGCTTATGTGTGTCTCTCTTTTCTCTTCTATATTTAGAAGCTTTGGATTTATTACCTTTACCTTGAAGTTTTTCCAGGGTTTCTTTAATTTGGTTTTTAACATCCTCTTCTGTAGGCTCAACCTTTACAACTTCAGGTTTTTTGAAGCCACCACCAGGTCTGGTGTTTTGGTTTTGCCCGTTAGTTGTGTTGTTTCCTTGAAATTTATTTTGAATACGCTTGCGCTTGTTCTTATTTGGATCTTCACCTTCTTTCTTAGGTGTTTGAGGTGCAGGAGTTGCAGGAGTTGCATGTTTTTTTACCTCCGGCTTCTTTTTTGGTTTATCAAACACAGACAAATCGATAACTTTTCCAGTTAACTTGGCGCCTGATAATTTTTGATATTGCGTTTCATATTTCTCATCTTGAGCAGCTTCTTCAACAGGAGCAGCTTCTGGCAAAGCTACGATGTCTGCTACTGCTGGTTGTTTAGCTATTGGGTTCTCTTCAGTTATTGGTGGATTTGGTTCTGTTTTTCCAACAACTTTGGGTTTGTCAAGCTTAGACCTTTCAGATTTAAACTCTTGTTTACTTTCTTTTTTAGATTGTGCAATGAGGTCGCTAACTCTTTGTTTAACATCAACTTGACCTGCATTTTTTTCTTCCTCAACAACCTTATTATCAACGATATTTTCTTTTTCATCAACTTTTTTAGGACCTAAATCAATTTTACCAACTGTTTTTGTACCGGCAAGCTGTGTTCTAGCTTTTATGCGTTCATCTTCGAGTTTCTTTCTTTCGTCTTCTATGCGTTGCGCTTCTTCACGTTCTCTTTGAAGTCTAATACTTTCCTTTTCCTTTTTCTTTTCTTCTGCTACTTCCAAAGAAGCAACTTTATCCACAATGTCGTCAGAAAATTCTGAGTATAACATGTGTCTTTCGTTTTCAGAAATTTTTGAATTCGGATTGGCTTCTACAGTTATACCCTTATCTTTGAGATATTCAACAGCCCTATCGAGAGAAATGTTAAGTTCCCTAAGTATTTTATTTATTCTTATGTTTTTTTCTTCTGACATGTGTGCAAAAGTAAGATTTTTAATTTATATTTTGAAAGATATTAGATACCAAAATGACAATTGTGGTTATTCAAATTCTGTTTTTAAAATTTTAACCACTTCTTGAACCGTTTCTTCCTCTAAATCAGTACGCCTAACTAGGTCGTCTATAGATAGGTTTAATATGCTTTTTGCTGTATCTAGACCAACCTTTATGAATTCGTCAATGATCCAACCATCAATTTCGTCTTCAAATTCTCTCAATTCAACATCATCATCAGCTTGAGTAGCGCCTTCTCTAATAACATCTAGTTCATAACCAGTTAATAAACTAGCCAATTTGATGTTTTGACCGCCTCTGCCAATTGCTTTAGAGACCTCTTCAATTTTCAAGGTTACTTCAGCACGTTTAACGTCTTCTAAAATTTTAATTGAAGTTACTTTTGCTGGACTCAATGCTCTAGAAATAAACAATTGTAAATTGTTGGTATAATTGATTACATCAATGTTTTCATTGCCAAGTTCTCTCACAATACCATGAATTCTTGAACCTTTTACACCTACGCAGGCACCAACTGGATCAATGCGATCATCATAAGTTTCAACTGCAATTTTTGCTTTTTCGCCAGGAATTCGCACGGATTTTTTAATGGTTATTAAGCCGTCAAAAATTTCAGGGATTTCTTGTTCAAAAAGCTTTTCAAGAAATATAGGTGAAGTTCTGGACAAAGTAATCACTGGTTTATTTCCTCTTAATTCAACGTGTTCAATAATGCCTTTTACGTTGTCACCTTTTCTATAAAAATCATTTGGAATTTGATGTTCTTTTGGTAGCACAATTTCATTGCCGTCTTCATCCATTAAAATAACCATTTTTGGTCTCACATGGTGCACTTCAGCACCATAAATCTCACCTTCAAGCTCTTTAAAATGTTTGTATAAATTGTTGCTGTCGTGCTCATTTATCTTTTGTATAAGGTTTTGTCGCAACGACAATATATTTCTCCTCCCAATGTCTATTAGCTTAAATTCTTCTGAAACTTCTTCTCCTATTTCAAAATCTGGTTCAATTTTTAATGCATCTGTAAATGAAATTTCTAGACTTTCGTCTTCTAATTCATCGTCAGCTACAATTGTTCTATTTCTCCAAATTTCCATATCCCCTTTATCTGGATTGATGATGATGTCAAAATTTTCATCTGTGCCAAACTTCTTTTTTATGGCACTTCTAAAAACTTCCTCTAAAATTGTCATTAAAGTTAATCTGTCAATTGCTTTATCATCTTTAAACTCCGAAAATGATTCAATTAATGCTGAATTTTCCATTTTTGTAATAATTATTTAAATAATACGTTTGCTTTTTTAATGTCTGATATTAATATTTCTTTGTTGTGTTTGACTGTTTCTTTACCTTTACCTACAGCCTTTTTTTCTCTGGTTTCCCATGAAATCAATAGTTTATTGTCTGATATAGCTTCCAAGAGACCTTCAAATTTTTCGTCGTCTGTTTTTAAAATCGACAAATGTCTGCCAATGTTTTTATTGTACTGTCGAACCAATTTAATATCTGAAAAGGCACCAGGCGAACTAACATCTAATGAAAAGTCATATAATTCCTGATCAATGTTGTGTTCTACGGCACGGCTAATTTCTATACAATCGGTCAAATTAACACCTTGATCACCATCTATAATAATTGATACATGCATTTTCGCATCAATATTAAGTGAAATTAAAAACAAATCGGGCCTAATGCTTAAGGCGTCTTCCAATAAATGAGCAACAAGCGCTTGAAAATTTTCCATTTTATGTAATAAAATAGGGAGCAATTGCTCCCTAATCATATGTTTTTAAATTCGGTGCAAATATAGTAAAAAATTTTAAATATTATATTTCGAAAAATAAAAAATATTTTGTACCTTTATGCAGTTAAATTTATTATTCAATTACTAACAAGTTAATATTACTTTTATGAAACGTATTTTAGTGCCTACAGATTTTTCTGAAAATTCAGAAAACGCCCTCAAAGTAGCAGCAAAACTAGCCCGCAAGCACAATGGAGAAATTATTTTATTGCACTTCTTAGAGTTGCCTCATGCTGTAAAAGACCCTGCAACTTCCTTTACTGACATCCCTGAAATAATGTTTTTTAAAAAGGCGGCGATAAACAAACTTGAAGACATGATGGATAGTGATTATTTGGAGGGCATTACTGTTTTGGAAGCTATTCAATTTGAAATGGCCTTTGAGGGAATCATCAAAGTAGCAAAGATAAATAATGTAGACTTAATTTGTATGGGATCTCATGGCGCAAGCGGATTTAAAGAGATGTTTATTGGTTCAAACACAGAAAAAGTAGTGAGAACATCTGATATTCCTGTATTAATCATTAAAAAAGATGAGCATGATTTTGATATAAACCATATGGTTTATGCTTCTGATTTTAGTGAAGAATGTAAAAAGAATTTTCAATCGGTTATCAATTTTAGTGAAAAGATAGGTGCTCATTTAAATTTATTAATGGTAAACACGCCAAATTCATTCAAGTCAACCTTGGTGGCTGAAGAGCAATTGAAAAGTTTTTTAAGTGAATTTACAGTTAAAAATTATTCTACGCATATATTTAATGATGCCAATGTAGAGAAAGGCGTTTTAAATTTTGCTAGACACTATAAAATGGATTTAATAGGTATTTCAACCCATGGGAGAAAAGGTATTGCCCATTTCTTTAATGGAAGCATTAGCGAAGATGTCGTTAATCATGCGATTAGACCAGTGGTGACTTTTAAATTATAGCTATTGCATACTTCCTCAAATAGGCAGGATGTGGCAAAACTTGATTAAACGCGTATTTGTTTTTACAGTGATGAAGCCCGATTTTTTATCGGGCTTATTTTTTTAAAAATTCCTTAATGTTAATATTAACGACTTTTAAATACCAATAAGAATTATTATTTTTGCTGCAAATATTAGCTATGCTATACACAACTTTAGGTAACACCGATTTAAAAATAAGTAAAATCTGTTTAGGCACCATGACTTTTGGTGAGCAAAATACAGAAAAAGAAGCGCATGAACAACTTGATCTGGCCTTAGAAAAAGGGATTAACTTTATTGATACAGCTGAAATGTATCCTATCGCAGCAAAAAGTGAAACATTGGGCTTAACTGAAAAGTATATTGGAACCTGGTTAAAAGATAAGAAAAGAGAGGATTTGGTTATTGCAACTAAAATTGCGGGCCCGAATAGGGGTATGGCTTATATCAGACAGCCGCTCAATTTTTCAAAGCAAAACATTATTGATGCAGTTGAAAAAAGTTTATTAAACCTTAAAACAACCTACATCGATTTGTATCAACTACATTGGCCTGAGCGCCAAATGAATATGTTTGGAAAAAGAGGTCTAAGTCAAATTGACCGTGAATGGGAAGACAGCTTTCATGACGTTTTGTGCACCCTTGAGGATTTAATAAAGGCAGGTAAGATAAGAAACTTTGGCGTTTCTAATGAAGCACCTTGGGGCTTGATGCGTGTGCTTGAAGAGCATAAAATAAACCAATTACCTCGTGTTCAAACGATTCAAAACCCTTTTTCGTTGCTCAATAGATTGTTCGAAGTTGGTTTATCAGAAATCTGCCAAAGAGAAAAAGTGGGCCTTCTGGCTTACTCACCATTGGGATTTGGTATGTTAACCGGCAAACATCTAAATGGATTTACAGCCGGCAGTCGTCAAGCGCTTTTTTCACAATTTATTAGATATACCTCTGAGAATTGTATAAAAGCCATTAAATTATACGAAAAGTTAGCCCTTGAGAACCATCTGACCTTGACACAATTGGCACTTAGTTTTGTTTATCATCAACAAATGGTCAATGCAACTATTGTTGGTGCAACTTCTTTGACGCAACTTCAAGAAAACATAGCTGCGTTTAATGTTGTTCTAGGTGACGACATTTTAAATGAAATAGATAAAATCCAGGAGCTGATTCCAAATCCAGCACCGTAAATTAAAGCTATACCAAACACATTAATAATTAAATGTGTTTGGTATTATTTCAATCAACCCTTTCTGTTTTGTCTAATTTGTTGAAGCAAATGTCTTTGAAAATTTTCTCTAGCAAATTTAAGCTTAAGGATTTTTTTATCAGATAAAATGCCTTTTAAATCTTTGTATAAATCATTTTCATTTTTATACAAATCTTCTCTTATTTTATCAATTTTAAGGTTATAATCGCTAACTTCCTTATCAGATAATGACTCAAGTTTGGTGTTGATCACACGCATGATTTTTCTTTGCGATGCTCTTAATTCAAACTCTGTTTTACTAAATTCATTAAAAACTGGCCAAAATTTTTCTGCCGCAGCCGCTGACAGATCTAATGATTTAGTAATATGCGCGACCAAAATAGCTTCAACACGTTCGAATCTTTCGCCATCTTGCGCATTTACTAATTGAGTGAAGATTAAGAAACTAAATA
>B570J29032_109959078_pt1 | contig 17957 bp, 17 predicted proteins | sample LakMenEpi16Nov12_FD_29032 | JGI IMG/M metagenome (IMG submission 29032) | reverse complement strand
TATATCCATAATCAATATTTAATACACTAGATAATTTATTTCCAGTATCTCCTCCCCACCAGGTAACTGCTTGTGCAATTGGCACCAATGGGGCTTTTGATTCAGCAATTTGTAAATTATCCTCTACTGGAATTGGAAATCGACGTAGCGTCAACATTCTATTATTGGGCATTTTACCATACCACTTACACCATAAGAAATCGTTCCATTGATATGGCATTGCACCAAAAATAGTATCGCCTTTATTTTGATCGGCATTGTTTTGAGCCCAACGAATAATTTCTCCAGCAGTCGGGTTTTCTGTTTCCTTTTTCTGCTCTTTAATCTTATCTAATGGAGTTAATGCAAATGCTTCAAGAACATTTGAAGCTACGTCTTGAGTATCTTTGTGATATTCCGGAGAATAATTATCGCCAGAAATACTTCCATATTTTGCATATCTAAATACATAAAATGGATTAAAGATAGAGTCAGTTCCTAATACTGCCTTTGCCTCTTTACCTGCAGCATCGGATGCTCCGTATATTTTTTCCGTGTGAGTATTATTTAAAGAAGACCATGAAGCATCAGTTATGCCAAGCAAATCATTTGTAGATGATTTTGGTGCTTCGCCAGTGTTCGAGTTTGCTCCAAGTAAATTAGGATTAGCTATGCTCATTTACTATATTTCTTTTTATTATTTATTGTGATTGTAAAATTATACTGCATACAATTACTTGCGCTGCATAAAGTCTGAAAAGCTAGAAACTATATGATTAACTTTAGCCTCTTTTTTCTTGCTCTTCTTTTTACTTTTCTTAGTCGAGGTAATTTTTTTACCCGGTCCAGCTAGAGAAAAAATATCCATATTATTACCAGGTAGAGAGTCTGGTGTTTGCATTACTTGACCTGGAGATTCCGGATTTACTACAACTACTCCTGGTGCATCGCCTAGCGAAAGCATATCCTCCTTAACTGCTGCTTTACCAGGAACAAGTTTAGCTACTTTTTCAGAATAATCACGACCTGCCTGTTTTCCACCGACTGCAGTAACTGTTCCTTTAACGATCGCATTGAGTCCATTAAATATTGCAAGGTTTCTGTTTCTTGCCATTTTTGCAACTGCTTCATTTCCTTTATCTGGAATTGCACCAAATAAACCAGTCACAATTTGACCAAGCCCTTTTAATATATTTCTTAGTGGGCTTTCTTTTTTACGGTCTTCATCAGTTACTGGTAATTTTACTCTAGTATATAGAGGTAATCTAATTTCTGGTGTAAGTTGAACTCCACCGAAGTTACCAAGATTAAAATCTCTAGATAGATAATAATTTTTAATTTCTCTTTCTTTTTCAGAAGAAACATTTTCAAGTTTAGTTACGTAGTTTGACTCTTCCTTTTCAGTAAGATCTCCATCAACTAAACCTTTAATATAGCTTAGTGACCATGAACGGCATGCCATTAAATAAGTAAGTTGGTCTTCTTCTTTAACGCTTTCCGTTTGTCGAGCAGTAGTATCAAATTCCTTTGCTCTAGCTGAATCACCGGCCGCAAACACATACTTACTTAGTGAAGAGTTCATCCATGCAGAATTTTGTTTCTCTAGAGCTTTAAACATTTTGAAAAGATCACCCGGAACTTCCGCAATATCATTTGAAATTACTGGTAGTTCAGCATACTGAATACCTTTAATAAGACGATTATCAATAATTCTCTTTTTTCGTTTGGTGCTTACGCTTTCTGGCTTTTCTTTTGCAGCTACCTTCTTTTCTTTTGCTGCAAGTGCATCCTTTAGGAATTGAGTAAGTCCAAGTAGTTCTAATAAGTCTTTATACTCATAAAACTTTTGTGCTCCTTCTGGAGTTTCTGGTAAAGAATCAATATTTTTAGCTTCAGCATCTAAGATCTTCTTCCAGGTACTAGCTGCACCCTCTTTACTTAATTTGATAATACGTTCTACTTTACTCTTTACTTCAGGCTCTAAATTTACTGCCTCAGTTAGCGATAAACCGATCTGGCCAGCGCAAAGTCTGTAAATTTTAAGTAATCTTTCTGAAATATTAGAATAGTCACGAAGATAATTTATGAATTTTACTTCATCACGTTCCTTATCAATGGTTTCCATCGATTTTGCAACTCCCTCGATCGCATTTTTCTCATTTTGGGCATATTTTTCTAGAAAATCAAGCTTATCTGACTTAGCAAGTTCAGTAAAAATGTCTTCTAGCCCAGGATTTTCAGCTTTTTCTAAATAATCTAATGGAATTGAGTCAAATGCCTTCTCAAGGGCCTCAAAAGATGCAGTAACCGCATCCTTTTGCGTAATATCACCACCGACGCCGGACTCAATTTGATTTTTGATCGAGTCAACATCTATTACTGGGCTACTTGGAGCACCTGAGCTTTCAACTATAAGTCTATCTTTGTTTAAAAGTGTGAATAAGTATTTGGAAAACGTCATTGTGTATACGCTATATTTTAGTTATTTATCATAAAAAAGAAAGGCAGTTATTTACCGCCTTTTCTTTTAAATTTGTCAAATGGTATCACCCATAGCTTTCGATTAACGTTCTTTTTGACATAATCGTAGATTGAAGTCTTGGGTTCGTCGTCTGGATGTTGAACTATTGCATTTTTTAACTGTTCTTTACCCTTTCTGTAGTTTTCTAAGTTTTTCCAACTTTCTGGTTTTTCATGTTTCACGGCCTGCGGATTATTTTAAGGTAGTATATTCTCCTCCAATAAAATGGATATGCTGGGCTTTGCCGTCATTGTGAATAATCACATGTGACTGTAACCAGCTGCTGGCTCCTCTATTGTATCCTATTCTAAGGTGAGTTGAGGTGCCAACTGCTAGAGCTCCGTCCTTTCTACCAGGAGAGTGATAATGTCCTACTACTATCTTTGTGTTTAATTTTCTAAATTGTAAAAGAGATCCTCTGCTTCCATTAGAACCAATATCTCCATGTTGGCCAAGTTCCCAATCCTTTACGATAAAGCTATCCCCGCGGCCTAGAGTTTTAAACTGAGGGAACTTCTTATTGATAACATATGGAATTACTCCATTTGGTGCTTCTTTACTTAGGATCGCCGCTGCGAACTGCATATATTCTAAAGAATTCTTTGGAGTAACTGTTCTTCTCCAATCAGTGTCCTTCAACCACCGATCTACGAAATCATCATGATTACTGCGAACCACAATTACATTATAGTCTTGAAATTCTTCTAGTCCAACTAATAATTCGTCGATTTCTTTTTTCAATGAATTTGCTCCACTCATCTCCTTTTCATATTGAATAAAAGGATCCTTTATTTCATGATGATTAATTGAATCGCCGTCAAATACATCATGTAAGACAACATATTCTGGGTGGATCTTTGCCATCAAGTCAAAGGTGGAATCAAATACTCGTTGATCGTGTTTACCATAGTGAATGTCTCCCCAAACAATTGCCGCTGCACTAGTTACTCGAGTGATAACGCTTTCTTGTTTCTCTAAATCAAATACTACACTATGATAGAGATCAGTAAAGTCTCCGTCATCTGTTGCAGTTACTTGACGAATAAAGAATTTATCTTCATCCTTTATTTCAATAATAACAAATCCTAGTGTATGATGAAATTCTCCTTTTTTACCAGATTTGGAATCAGTATAGTTTGAAACGGTACATGCGCCAGTGGTAACCATCATTTTTGGACGATTACCTTCCAATACTGGGATAGTTTCTAATTGTACACGAGGTGAACCGAACACACATGAGTTAATTCCACTCATTCCTTGTAAACCAGTCATTGGGTCTACTGCAGTCGGCTGAATCTTTACGTCTGACATAATTGAAAGATACTTATGCACGTCATGACGATTTGCATCTAAGTAATCAATAATTCGATCTGACCACGTTTCGTAATTTTTATCAGTAAATACTGAGGTTGGATTTTTATAGCGACCTGCAATAACGTGAATGTCTGCGTCAACTAATTCTGCGTATTTTTCAAGATTTGCAATAAACTCTTCATGTACAGGAGTATCGTTCTGTGCCCAAGTTATAATAAATCTCTTTTTTTCGCGGTTAAATTCTTTTGCTTTTGCTGCAATTAATTGAGGTGACTCCTCGACCTGTTTAGTACTATACCCAAGTTTTGCAATCCAGTGCTGTATTGTTCGTTCAGATCTTTTAAATCTTTGCGCAAGTAAATCTAGGCGTTGATCCCAAGAAATAGATTTATTGAAATATATCTCTGCAATATATTCAATATCAGCGTCTTCTAGTTCGGTAAACTTCATTAGTGCTTTACAAATTTATAAGTCTTATATTCTTTTATGAATATAAAGTTTTAAATATCTTCCTTCGTAATATCTTCTTCTGTATCATCAGAATCAACTACATCGGCTACAATATCTTGATTTTCGAAAATTGCGCTAAAATTAGAAGCTGGTTTAACTTCTTCGTTTACGCTCTTTTCTAATTCTTTTTGTAGGTTAAAAAATTCAGAGGCAATTGATGTAGGTACGAGTTTCTTAAATTCTGCAAAATCAGATTTTACAATTGAATTGACTACGTCTTCGGATTTTACAAAAATAGGTAATTCAACAAGTTTAAATCCTTTGTCTAATCGTAAAGGAATACTTTTCTTTTTAATATAATCTAGTTGTAGAACATAATCTTTAAGGCGACGTTCAGATGTTCCCCATAATAATGGTTTATACTTCGGCTGCAACGCGTCTAATATTTCTTCAATTTGGCCAGACTTAATTAAGCAAATATCAGTAATTAGATCAGGATATTCTTGCTGAACCTTTTCAAGCATTACTCTTGTTTCTCTTACTGAGAACGGAGATTTTTGAGTTGGATTTTCAGGTTTGATTGCAACTAATACTGTTTTGCACCCGTTCTTTTCTTTTAATTTTTGAGCCGCTTTAATATGACCCATTGTAATTGGTTGAAAATTACCAATCAATAAGTTAACTTCAGTTTGCACTGGTTTTTTATGCTTACCTTCGGCAACTTCTTTTTCACTTAACATTGAATCGTCACCATTGGTTCCAACAAATTCACTAAAGCTAGGAAATAAGCTTTCATATACTTCATCACCCATAATAATGTTCCTAATCTTATTAACGATCAAATTAAGTTGAGTCAATAACTCAGGAGTAAAAAAGCCAGATGAAGAGTTCTTTCTATTTCTTCTAAAGAAATTTAAAAGTATTTTATAGATCTCAGAATAAGTGTCGTCCTTTAATAACTTAATTACGGCTGGATCATTAACTAGAGTTTTATCCAATTCAAATTCAGGCCTCTTTAAATAGTCTGGAATCTCAAGGCGAAGGCCTTCATATTTTCCAGAATATTCTTTAATAAAATCCTTGAACATTGTATTTATTAGCGCAACGTATTTTTCGTCAAATGTATTTCCGACACTTGCCATTTTCTTCAAATCAGCAACGTCATACATTTCGAAATGGTTCATCACGTCAATTACAATAAGCCAAATATAATCTTGCGATTTATTTTCTTTTGGTTTAACTGTTTTTTCATGATTAAAAATAGGATCGACCATTTTTGCAAGAAACACTGCTGCTTCTGGATCCTCTGCATTTTCGTCATAAAATCTAAAAACAATAGTATCAATGCTGCCGTTTGCAGTGTCTTTTAAAAATGAAGAAGACTGCTCATCATTTAATATTGATAAAATATATTTAGTGAATGACCGAGTTTTAAATTTACTAAATAACTCCTCAGATGGCGCATATACAAATTCAAGGATTGCAGTTTTTTGTTCATCCGTTAAATTACCTTCGAAAATAATCGGCGGTCTCTCTACTCCAAGATAATCTGCCCATTTGTCAAGTTGCTCTTTATTTTGAATAGTTGAAACAATTGCTCCAGAATCATCCAATTTATGGATATAAGAAAGGACTAAATTGTTTTTTGGAAGCCGGTCATATCTATGATTTAGGGAATCGCCGTTTGTAAAATACTCAAATCCAAAATAGAAATTAGCCGGAATCCTCTGTCTTTTTTCAGGAGAAATGTGTTCAAAATATGCAATCGCTGAATTATAGTATTTCATCAATACTCGATCAACATAACTAATTTCTCCAGATTTTTTAAAATATCTGAATTGATCGTTCTTGCTCTTCTTTACTCCAAAAAAGGTACCATCTACTTTTTCATTGATGATGACATAACTATTAAGAAGATTCTTTAAAAAATCTTCACCTCTTTTTTCGTAAACTTCCTTTAAATTGTTTATACCTGCCATGATTTATATTATGCTGAAGTTTCAGTTGGTTGTTCGTTTGGTATAGGTGCAGCGCTAGGAGCTGGCGTTTCAGCCGGTGCTTTTTCTCCCTCAATCGGTTCTGCTTCTTTGCTCATTGCTTTCCTAATGCTTAGTGCATCCATGCTAATTGAGATACTACGAACGTTATCTGAATCCTCTGCGTTTTCAGTGAAGTATGAAATAATTTTCTTTAAGTTCATATTTAACTTTTCTTCACCGAACCCGCCAGCAGCTTCTATTTTTTGTTTTAAATTCTTAGTTGCTTTCCAGCTTCCATCGTAGCTGATTGACCAGCAATAGAAACGTACATCCTCATTTTTACTATCATAATAGTGTTGCATGTCTTTAATTTTCTGGATTGCTCCATTTGCATCACGATATGTAGTAGCTCGGCCTAAAGTATCAGAAGGTACACCAAAACGTATATCATCTGACAGGATTTCCATTAAATCACCAATTCTGCCAATAATTTGATCTGCAGTGTAGCCTTTTAATGGACGGTTTAAATCTGCTGATTTTTCCTCTTGCTCTTTAATATATTGAGTAAAGAGCTTAATATCTTTAGCCATTTTGAATAGTTTTTTATTATTTATTAAAGAAGATTAGCCTAGATTTGCTATGTCATTGAGCATCTGACAAAAAAGAGTCACGCTTTTAGTATCAAAGTTGTTCAAGCACATAATATTAAAGTTTCTTTTGCTTGAATCTGATGTATATTGACTGGCCATCTCTAGCACTTCTTCAAAAACTTTTTTCTCAGCATCATAGTTTTCGAAATTACCAAAATAGTCTTTGTCCCTCTTTTCTGGAGTTTCCATCTCTTTTCTAGTCAAATATACTAGAGCACAGTTTTGATAGAGGTCACTATTTAGCACTTTTTCAAACTCGTTCAGTAATCTCTGCTTATCCATTCGTTCCCGATAGATCGACCAGACATACGCTGAAAAAATAGAACGATCGAATACAATAACTTTGTCTTTTAAGATCTCTTTATTTAATTCTAGGATAGTTAATACGTTTGCGATGCTAAAATAGTGTACTCCTGGACCAGTTTCCTGGTCTCTCATGCCAAGTTCTTCAATATACTTTGCAAAAGCAAATTTATAATAGAGAACATTTGGATTCTGGTTCTGTTTAAAGAACTCTTCCATCAAGTGGGTCTTGCCAGTGTGCCGTGGCCCTTCTATAAAAATTATCATATTAGCGTTATTCTCTTCTTTTCTGAAAGTTTTACATTTTCTATCCGGTACATTTTAGATTTATCAACAATATAAATCTTAGATTCCAGACTCTTCTTATTATTAATATGTAATAACTCGTCTAAATATTGAAAAAATTCCTGATACCTTATTATTTGGTCAATGGAGTCTTCATATATTTCAACTGTTTCTAAGTTACTCAACGTTTTTATTACTTCTTGCATAGAATCAACTTTTTCAGTCTTTCTACTAAGGATAAAGATTTTATCGAAACTCAAGTCTCTCTTGTTCAAGACTTTCATTAATGCCTCCTCTACTTCAAGAACTCTATGTGTAATTAAGAGCTGCATACATGAAGGATCATCTTTTCCTTCTTTCCATGCATCGTACACTGGACCAATTAGTTGAATGTTGTGTAGCGACTCGTCTAACGAAATATTATGATCGTAAAACTCATAGAGATCATTAAATGTATAGCCTAAGCCTTCTAAGTGTATCTTACTGGTGTAGGTCGGAATTCTAAATAAAGTATCATCAAAATCAAATACCTGTAGTCTTGTTACTTTGTCCATTTAGTTATGATTATGCTGTCTTGTATTGATAAATAATAAAAAGTTTTAACGAAATTGCCTCACAAGTTCATAAAATTATTCGAAGATTACACCAGGGACCTAAAAACAGCTGGCGCTGAGACTTCTCACACTTGGACTGACGTTCGCGATGCAATCCAATTAAAAAGACCCTTTGTTATTATAGTTTTTAGGACAGTTGACAGTTATAACACTGCATTGGACTCATATTTTAACGAAACTGACTATATTCAGCAGACTGCGATCATGCGACGCAATGGCAAGTCACTTAAGTATCCATCAATTTTCTTTATTTTAGACAGTGATCGAGACTTTCGAACTGAAATTAAGAGACTTTATGAAAAGTTCGATATTAAGCAAATCATTCTAGGTAAAGGCGGTTCTGAGTATTCTACTCTATATTCTCAGGATGGAACTTCTAGCGATTTCGGCAATGAGATCGTTTCTTCTCTTACTCCAGGCGATTTCAGTACTGAAGATTACTTTAAATTAGGTTCTCATTACTATCGTTTTATTGAGTTTGTTAGCTAAACTCTTTAGTCTTCTTTAGTATAAGACTCTAAATTTTTATTAACATGAGCGAAACTGGATCCAAAGATACCAAGAAAAATATTGCTGAAAAATTCCAAGCAAGAAGAGCTGAGGTTTCTAAAGAAATCTATGAAAACATCGAAAAGCTTTCTAATCTTAAGACTCTAAAGGATGCTCAGGTAAACATGCTTTCGCTTAGACAACGCCTTCTTGAGGACAATCATACTCTTTTAGAACATATCACAATGCTTCGTAAAAAGTTTAGGGACGAAAAAGCAGACGTAATGGAAAATCTTTCAAAGAACTTACAGCTACGCTATCAATCTAACGAAAAGAATGTCGTGATTGAGGGCAAGACTTCCAGTACTAAAGAATATCTTGAAATCTTCGAAAATCAAGTCTCATTCTTTAATGAATCAATCAAGACGATTGATAATATCATCTTTGGTATAAAAACCAGATTAGATATTGAAAAGACTCTCGGTCTTTAAAAAAATGAGTCTATGTGTTAAAGTTCGAACTTACTCCAGACAAAAAATTTATTAAGTTAGTCGACTTCAGCCTCAACTCTGAACGTCGAGATCTTTTCTCCTTCTTCAAAAAGAAATCGAAAAAAGCAGCATTTAACGTTCTGGTTGACCGTGGAATCTGGGACGGATTCGATACTTTTATTACAAAGGAAGGAGAGATTGCAGTTGGTCTTTGGAAAGAGATTTACAATTTTGCCGATCTTTATGGATACGACTGTGAGATTGACGGAATCGATGAATTCCTAAATCTAGGATTAGACAATGCAAAATACCTTAACTATGTTGACTCTCTCTTAAGTGGAGTGGTGGACGAAAAAGACTTGCCGATCGTGCCTAGAGATTATCAAATCGAAGGTGCATTTCGAGCAATCAAATATAGATTCTGTACTCAAGAGCTGGCGACCTCTGCTGGTAAAACTCTCATCTTCTACATTTACAATTCTTTTTTAAGAGACGCAAGAAAAATAGATTCTGAAAACAAGGCTCTTATTATAGTTCCAAACATTTCCCTAGTCGGTCAAACTGCCGAAAAATTTGATCTATATTCAGTTGGAAAAAAGGGATGGAAGATTTGTCAAATTGGAGGCGATAATAAATTTAAACAAGAAAAATTTGATGAGTGTGAAGTTGTAATTTCAACTTATCAGAGTTTACAAAATCTTGCACCTGAAATATTCAAAAAATTTGCAGTAGTCTGTGTTGATGAAACTCATAAGAGCCGAGGTAATGTGATTCGAGATATTCTTCTTGCATGTACTGAATGGAAATATAGATTGGGTCTTTCTGGAACAGTAAAGATCGATGAAAAGTTTTCAGACTTTTATCGAGTACAAGAAAACGTTGGGCCACTAGTAATGGTACTTTCTGCAAAACACTTAATTGATAATGGTTATTCGCCAAATATTAAAATTCAAATCCTAAATCTTAGGTATGATCCAAAAGACGAATACCTTCAAAAATATTGGGCGCTTAAGAAGGACGGAAAAGACATGTATAAAAATGCAAAAGATTACGGCAGAGACATGTTATCTATTGAACGTGGTTTTCTTTTTGAAAGCGCAGCGCGTCTTAATTTTATTAGTGAGCTAGTACAGAGACTAAATAAAAATACTCTTATTCTTTTTTCAGATGTAAAAAATGGATATGGTAAAAAGATTCAACAAAAAATATCTGAATGGAATGAAAACACTTTTTATATTGATGGTGAAGTGGAGTCTTCAAATCGTGATATATTTAAAGAAAAAATGGAAGCCGAAAACAGCGTAATTATCGTTGCATCGTTTGGTACCTTCTCTACTGGAATTGACCTTAAAAATGTGCATCATATAGTTTTTGCCGAATCGACTAAAGCTGAAATTACAATTCGTCAGTCAATTGGTCGAGGGATGCGTAAGCTTGCTGAAAAAAATAAAGTTTACGTTTGGGATCTAGTAGATCAATTAGATGGATACATGGTAAAGCATGCAGCCGAGCGCGAAATAATTTATAAGGATCAAAAATTTGAGATCGCACAAAAGGAAATAGACTTAACGAAAAAGAGCAGCTAACGCTGCTCTTTTTTTATTTTCCATTTAGTTTTTCAGAATCTTCTATCTTATCAAAAATATCTTCTATCTTTTTAATAATAGGATGTCTTACAATATCCTCTTTTCCAAGTCGAACTATTCCTATTTCAGGAATATTTGTAAAATACTCGATCAAGATTTCAAGTGCACTCTTTTCTCTTTTATTTACTGATTTTTGTTTAATGTCTCCCAAGAATATCATCTTAGAGTTGTTTCCAATTCTGGTGATTAGGGTTCTTAAATTATCTTTAGAAATTTGTTGAGCTTCATCAATAATAATGATCGCATCGTCTAAGGTAACACCTAATGCAAACTTAATTGGAAGAATTTCAATTACTCCATTATTCTTTAGATTTTCAGTTGCAGGTTTACCGATTACTTTGTGAAAATTACTAATAAATGGATACATGTACATTTCCATCTTTTCTTCGAGAGTACCTTTTAAATACCCAATTTCTTCATCCTTTGGTACGTTCACTGACTTAATTAAAATTATTTTCTTATAAGTCATCGCGTCTTCTTTAATAAACTTTAGAGCTCTAGCGCAAGAGAGATAAGTTTTACCTGTACCTGGAGGACCGATAATTACTGATATTACTTTGTCTTCAATTGCTGCAAGAACGTCTTTTTGTGCTTTGGACCTACACTTAATATCTAGTTTGCCCGAAAGAGCTTTAGCGTTCATTAATGAACTCCTCTCACTGTCCCAATTTGAAATATCTTCTATTTCGTCTTTGGTGAATTTGTTCTTGCGTCTTGTCATAATTATTAGTATATTTTAGCTGCAATAACTATGCCTAATATTATTCGAGCATAGTGTAATTGAAAGTTGAGAAAAGAGACAATTACTTCTCTTTGCGTGGCTACTAAATCTTCTTCTTGAATTTTAAGTAAATTTAATTTTTGTATCCCAAGAACTTGTTGTGAAGTTAGGATGACGCCGTTAATCGACATCATGTCCTGTAGAACATCAGTAAATGGTGCATATTCTAGGTTTTCTGACTCCAGAAGTTTAATGAATTTTTTGCTCTTCTTTATATGGTCTATTTTTACTTGTAGAGAATTGCTCGACAACCCTTCGTCTAAGTCGTCTTTTACTGAATTTAATTTTTTAATCTTTTGTGAAATATTGGAAACATGAACTATGTCTTCTTGATAGAATGAGATCAAGACGACATCGTCATTTTCTAAATAATTAAAGTTAACATGGTTCTCTGTACCGAACGTGCCTAGAGTATTAAGCAAGATTGGTGCAATCCCGAGTGCTGCAGAATCTATCCCCTCAGTTTCCAGTGTTATCTCGTACTCCTTGAATGGAAAGGCTTCCATAAAAGGCAAGTCTTTGTATAACTCTGAAGTTTTATCTAGTGAATCATTTTCACTCATCTAAAACCTCTTTCTTATTATTTATTCTTTCAAGATTTCTTAGTATAGTTACTTAGGAAAATAGAATTAACTTTTTTAGTAAATTAGCAAATGTCGTCAGTTTGATAACAGATTGTTATTACCGGAGTTCCAATTAATAAACCATTTTAAAAATTTAAGTAAGATCTTATATGGAAGATAAATCAAAACAGATCAAAAAGCTCGATCTTAAACAAAATGCTATAAAAATCTTAATTAACTCAATTTATGGAGCTTTTGGTAACAAATGGTTTTATTTCTATAATCCAGATATTGCACAATCCATTACTTTACAGGGCCAGGACTTAATTAAGTTTAGTATTAAAGCAGTAAACCACTACTTTATGGATCGTTGGCATCTCGATACTGAACTACATCAGCTTCTAGGTATTGATAAGTATAAAATCAATCAAATTACAGAAGAAGCTGCAATTTATACAGATACTGACTCCATTTATGTGCAATTTGAATCTGCAATCCAGTCAATCGAAGGTGCAACTTTTACTCGAGAAGAAGCGTTAAAGATATGCGTGGCTATTGATAATCATCGTCTTTCTAAATATTTTGATATTTGCTTTGAAAAATACGGTCGAATCTTCAATACTAAAAACCGCCTTAAATTTAAGCTTGAAAACTTATCAGAGTACGGTATCTGGCTTAAGAAAAAGAATTATGCAATCAAAGTATCGTACGAACCGAATCCTTCAATGGAGCTTAGCCCAATTGACAAGCGTTACTTAATTATTAAGGGTCTTGAACCAGTAAAAGGATCGTATCCTGTCTGGGCTAGAAAAAAGCTAGTTGAATTAACCGAATGGATAATGGAAGTCGGAAAGGATCTTGATATTGAGAAAGATCTTGTTCCAAAATTGCAAGCAGTTAAGGATGAATACAATACTCTTTCAATAGATGAAATTGCATTTAACTTTAAAATCCGAATCTACAACAAATATGTTGATGACGAAGAAACTTTAAAATTAAAGAAAGGGATCTCAATTTATCCTAGAGCCGCTTCTTATTACAATCACTTGTTAATCAAGACAGGTCTCAATAAGAAATATACTCCGCTTCGGGAAGGCGAAAAGATCAAGTTTTATTATTGTGCACAGAACGATCATAACTTTGATGTGTTTGCCTATGCTCCAGAAAACTATCCACCTGAAGTTGCACCGCCAATTGACAGAGATCTTCAGTTCTTTTCTCTTATTGTCGAGCCAACAAATCGTTTGCTTGAGGCAATGAAGATGAATTCGTTAGATTCTAACCTGAAACGCAGTGTTGAAGTAATTACAGTAAAGAGCAAAAAGCCTTTAACTGACGATCAAATCTATCCGCTTTATGTAGTTGATCGCGATTCTTTAGAATATGTTGAGGTTCCTGAAAAATTCTGGAAAATTATCGGAAACGCAGATGCAGATATTCCAGAAAAGGACTTTGCCGAATATCTTTCAGTAATTACTAAATATGGCTTAGATTCAACGATCGTTCCTAAGTTTGAGCTTGAGAAATATATTAAGCGACTTGCAAAGAAGAAAGAAGTAGCGGTTGAAGAAGTCGAAGAGGAAGAAGTAGAATAAAAAATATGTTTAAATTAGACGTGAGTTATACAGTTGTTGAATTTGTCGAAGATGTTCTTAAGAATAGATTTCCAGGCGATCCGCTACGACAAGAAATAAACGATACAGATGAGGATAAGCTTAATTTTGCCTGCCCATACTGCGGTGACTCCCTAACTGACCCAAATAAGAAGAGGGGTAACCTCTACTTACGTACTCAAACCTATAAATGTTATAACGATGGCTGTTCTACTTGGGTTCCGCTTGAAAAGTTTATCTCTAAGTTTGCTCTTAAGTATGCATTAGGAGTTCCTGGAGTAGAGAAGAAGAAAGTAGAGTATAAACCTGCAACTTCGATCAAGAAGAAAGGTTTCCTAATTGAATTCTTAATTAACCGAGAAGTAGGTAAGCAACTGCTTGTATTTAGTGAGGTAGTTGATCGTTTTTCTCTTATTCCATGCAAAGATGCTGAGTCTGACAGCCCAATTGGAAAGTTTATTGAAAAGAGAAAGATTAACAAACTGCCAGTATTTGAACAAAGCTGTTATTACGATTCTCGACAAGATAAGGTGTATATTTTTAACCTTGACCTTAAATCGGGTAAAATTATCGGTTTTGCATTACGTCGTATCGATGACGATTATCCAGGTCCAAAATACGATATTAAGAATTACACTGAATTTAAGAAGAATGGACTTGTTCCAGAATTAGACGATGATTTTATCACTCAGGTCAATTCTTTAAATAACTACTTTAATATCCTAAACATAAATTTTACCCAAAAGATCACAATCACTGAGGGTCAAATTGATTCAATGTTTGTCAGAAACTGCATTGCCACCACTGGGGTTACAAAAAGCAAACAGTTACTGGCCAGCCTAGTTACGAAAGAAAACTCGCGAATCTTTTTTGATAATGATAAAGCCGGTAAGTGCGCCTCAATTGAATTGCTAATGAAAGGTTACTCAGTGTTCTTATGGAATTTACTAATTACTGATTTAAGAAAAACTTACCCAGCTTTAACTAAAGAGATCAATACTAAGATCAAAGACGTTAATGATCTCTTTAGATTTATGCTAAATCAACAGCCAGCTCTTACTTTTAATGAATTTAATGAGACTCTGGACAAATACTTTTCCGATTCAGCCTTCGACTTATTACTTGTTTAATAAATAATAAAAATATTGAGCAATAATGAACAATAAAATCATGTCTCTTTTGGAATACAGTAGCTCTCCAGCTTCATATAAAATGGGAGCAGAGCCATCTGAAGAATTAAATATTGACGACAGCATCCTAGATGCACTAGTTGAGTTAGTGGGTTCAGAAGAAGAAGTAGAAGCAGCAGCTGAAGCATCATTCAACGATCTTACTGAAGCATTCGAAAAGAATGAACTTGAAATGTCTGAAGAGTCAGTTCCTGAAAAACTTGCACTTGCAGCGTTAGTTGTTAAATTGGTTGAAATGGGCAAACTTGGCCCAGACGAAGCTGATTCGTTTATCGCAGACAACTTAGAGTAATCTAATCCCGTCCAGCTATGAAGAAACAAAGGGACATTCAAGATTTCTTGAAACCGCAAAACGGTAGGGTTAAGCAAGGGTATTTTACTCCTCAAAATCCACATAAGTATAAAGGTGATCTTTCTAAAATCATTTATCGTTCTAGTTGGGAACTTAAGTTCCTGACTTATTGCGATAACAACGAGTCGATCGTTGAATATGCGGCCGAGCCTGTTGGTATTCCATACAATAATCCAATCCTAAAAAAGGAAAGTACGTATTGGATCGACTGTTATATGGTCACAAAGAGCCCAGACGGGACTCTTACTAAGTGGCTAATAGAAATCAAACCAAACAAGTATCTTACACCCCCTGAGCCTCCAAAGCGCCTGACTGAAAAGCAGACACTAAACTATGCTCGACATGCAAAAGCATACATCATTAATACTGCAAAATTTAAAGCAGCTCAAGTCTATGCTCACAAGAACGCAATGCGATTTGGAATTATTACTGAAAACTTTTTATTCAATAAGGTGTAAAATATCTAAAGTTTATTAGTTTGAAAAGATTCGAAGACATAGAGAAGAATAATGGGCAGTACACCCTAGAACAGGTTTCAGAAAATGTCGGAATCATTCAAAATAGGGCTCAATTTATTCCAGGCAGGTTTTATTCTTTTAAAATAGCCAGCCAAGTACCAAATCTTAATGAGCAGAATGTTCCGTTCCTTAATGATGGCAAACCTTATTTAGATCTTAGACCCTGTGGACTTGCGCTATTCCATGAAAATTGGAAAGAAACTGCACTTATTCTTAATCTTAAAGTAATCCCGACTCCAGTATGTGCCAAATTAATGGAAGCGTATTATGCCTTCTCTTCACAAAACGGCATGCCAAGTCTTTTTAAAGAGGGAGAACTGATTGACCTAACCGAGAGAAGACTCCTCGACAAGAAGTTCTACTTTGTCACTACGACCATCTTGAGTCAGATCATAGGGGTTTCAAATTTAAACTATTCAATAAATAAATATAATATAGACACTATTGCAGAAGCTCGATTAATTGATTGGGATAATTTTGGAATGTTAGTCAGACCTAGAGTTTCTCAGGTTGGCCTTTTCCCAAATACTCTCAGTATAGTTGAGATTTTTGAACAGTTTATTACAAATTCAATAATATAATATGGCAGGATTTTTAGATACACAACGCGGATTCACTGGAGGTAAACTTTCAGGATTAAGTAAGTTCGGTACTCGATACGAAGACTTACTACTTAAAAACTCTCAAGCAATCGGTTTTATTGAAAGTCAGATTTCGGCCAGATCAACTCGACTTGGTCCTGGTGATGACCTGCTCAAGTTTTCAATGGCAATTGCCGATACTACTTCTCAATTAAGAAGTAAAGCGATCGCCTTTTTCCAATTGGATTATGTAGTAAAACGTGAACGTTTAAGAGACGTTGCGTCCAATGGAGAAATTGAATTTATCCTAGAGACAATCGTTGATGACATGATTGTATTCGACGATGAAAACCGTTTCTGCTATGCAAACGACCTTACTGGTAAAATGATGTATCGTGGAAACACAAAAGAAGAACGTCTTAATTTCCAAGAAAAAATCGTACGCAAACATACAGATAACTTCCAAAAGATATACAATGCTTGGGGATTTGCGGAAGGAATTTCAGCATGGCAATATGCATTTCAATTCTTAGTAGAAGGTCACCTTGCGTTTGAGATACTATATGATAATTTAGAAAAACCTACTGAAATTATTGGTTTCAAGGAACTTGATCCAGCTAGTATTGCACCTCAATTACAAAAGGACACTAAAGGTAAATTATTTTTACAATGGGTACAGTACGATCAAACGACTGGTGGAACCAGAATGTTAAACGATTCACAGATCATCTATATTTCCTATGCCAACCACTTTAGAACAAAACGCGTTTCTTTCGTAGAACGTCTGATTAGATCGTTTAACTTACTTCGAATTATTGAGCACAGTAAAGTTATTTGGCACGTAATGAACGCTCCAATCCGTTTGACAACAACTGTTCCAGTCGGATCAAAAAGTTTACAAAAGAGTCAAGAGGACGTTCGTGAATTTATGAATCTCTTAAAAGAAGATATTTACTTTAATGGAGATTCTGGAGAATTACAAGTAGATGGTAAACCGAACATGATGTTCTATAAGAACTATGTGTTGCCAGTAAATGATCAGCAACAACAGGTAAAAATTGAGCCATTACAATATCCTGGACCAAATCTTTCTGGTTCTGAACTCTTAAACTACTTCTATAAAAAACTAAAAATGGATTCAAAGATTCCATATTCACGTTGGGAAGGTCAAAGTGGTATGGGTGCATTTACTCTTAATGCTGAAGGTATTACTAGAGAGGAAGTTCGTTATCAGAAATTTATTAAAAGATTACGTTCTGCTTTTTCTGAACTTATAGTTAAACCATGGTATTTACAAATGTGTTTAGATTTTCCTGAACTAGGTGACGATCACAAATTCAATAATGCAATCGGTCTTATCTACAATAATGATAACGTCTTCGAAGAGATGAAGAAGAACGAGATCGAAGCTAAGCGTATTGCTGCATTTACGGCTAAAAAAGGTATCGTAAATGATGACGGAACTCCGTTCTTTGCAACTGAATACTTAATTAGAACTGAACTTAAAATGACTGAAGAGGAGATTGAATCAAATCAACAGTGGCTTGATTCTAAAGAAGATGAAGCAGATGAGGCAGCAGCTGCTGCCGCTGGAGGAGCTGCACCAGCAGGCGGAGGCGGAGGAGCACCAGCCGCAAC
>B570J29032_109959082_pt1 | contig 18007 bp, 20 predicted proteins | sample LakMenEpi16Nov12_FD_29032 | JGI IMG/M metagenome (IMG submission 29032) | reverse complement strand
AACCAAAGATTTGTTTAAGCTAGCTAAGCTATCAATGGCTTATCCAGCACATGCAGAAAAAATTGATAAAATGGTTGATGAAGGAAAGAGTGCTACTGAAATTGAAAACAGTATCAAACTTGAGCTATACGAAAATAGCCTTCCAAAAATGCCTGATATCAAAAACAAGTCCCAAAAAGCTGAACAAGAAATCACCATTCGATTTGCATTGTCATGCGGTGTTGCACCAGAGACATTGGACAAAGCTGGCTACGATAAGAAACTTATCGAAAATGCCGATAGTGATTACAAGTGGTCCTTTGTGGAATCCTTGGTAAACATTGCTAATTCTTCTGGTGGTCGATACACTGGATTTAGTGACGTTGAAACCATGTGTAAGTTTATCAAGAACAATTGCAATCAATCATTGCAATTTAATAACACTGGTGGATTTAGCACATTCGATATGCCTAACTTGTTTCAACGAGTTACCGACTTTATGTTGGAAGAACGATGGGCATTGTCTGCACCATTTGCTATGACTGCTTGCGAAGAAGACTCTAACAAAGACTTCCGTAAGAAACAACAAGTTCGCCCAGGTGGTGGAGAGTTGTGGGAAGAAATTTCCAATGAAGGAAAACTACCACATGCCCAATTTGGAGAAGAATCTCGTTACGAATCTGATCTAAAGACTATCGGTCAAGTAGTTAGTTTTGATCGTAAGACTATTGTAAACGATGATATGGGAGTTATCTCTCGTCTTCTCGAAGCAATGGTTGAAGGAGCTATCTTCAATCCAGACGTTCAACTTGGTCAACTTATGCTTAACCAAGCTGCTGCTGCCGGTACTTTCTGGGTTGATACAGATAACAGTCGTACAGGTCTAGCTCTTAACCGAGCTAACTTGTCTACTGCTTACCTTGCAGTTCAAGACTACATTGAAACTCGTGGTACCAAGTCAATCAATCAGATGCAAACTGATAAATGGACTTTGATTACAGGTCCAGCTTTGGAAGAAACAGCTTGGGATATCCTTAAGCAAGATCGTATTGTTAACGATACCACATCTAACACCAAGACAGGAGATAAAAACTTCTGGTTTGGTAAAATGGATTATGCTAAGTTCTTGCAAATGTCAAACACTAGTTTGCTAGGATCAGGTACATTCGTTCATTCTAGCAGTTGGATTCTGTGGCCTTCTTCTAAGAAAGCATCACCATACACGATCAATTTCCTTCGAGGCAAGAAACGACCAACAATCGAATCTATCGACCTCCCAGGAGACATGCTCGGTATGGGTGTAAGAGGATACTGGGATGTCAAGATCAACGAACGAGAACGACTCTTCATCTTGCGAGCCAGAAGCTAATTCTGATATAACTTGTAGTGAATCTAAAGATGTCTATTTAGATCCTCTAGTTACAAAATATGATGTAGGGATGGTGGTTGAAGGACCACCCCCCTTGCAGGCTTGCAATAGTTGCCGTCACTTTGAAACAGTATTAGTTACACCAAAAACATGTAACAACAAAATTAAAGACAAATACTATGGTACTTGTCGTAACAATTTACAAATTCTAGATAAATCTTTAGTCTCAGAAGATTTAAATGCTACATGTTGGAATTTCTGTCTGAGAGAAGATCTGTTAAAACTTAAAATTAAAAGACTTAGGAGTCAAAATGCCAACCGCAGTAACAAACTACTCGAATAACAATTGGATCACAAAAGTAGGAACCGCTGGTATCATTCGTCAACATAGTGGTCTGTTGATGAACTACTGGAATAGATCCACAACTTTGGCAATTATGCCAGGTGAACCGATCATCATTAACCAAATGGTTTGTGTATGTGCAAAACTTATTTTGCCTAGCACAATGGGTGAAGTCTACACAAACTGGATTTGTGACTTCCGAATGAACCCTGCTCATACAGGTGACGTTCTAGCTAACGATCAACTATGGTGGTCGTATGATGTTGAAGCTCTTCAAGACAACGTAGGTTGTGCTGTTGCATCAGCCCCAACTAACGGATTCATCTTAGGTCGTGCAGTAGCTAAATTTGAAGATCCATTGAATGGTAGTAATCAAAGAGTTGTAGCTAGCACAACTAGTCGTACTTGGGTTCGAGTAGCTTCACTACAAGAACCAGTTACAGCTATCGGAACAGTCCCAACATTCTTCTAACCTGTTGAGCTATTGAAAAATATGAGTAAACTACAAATTGGTATTGAAAAATTACAAAGACATGTATCTAATCATACTGCTCTTGATGCAACAATTCAATACAATGAGGCTAGTGAACTCATACATGTTAAACTTACCCCAGTAGATTTAGTTTCACTATTAGATTCAGCCAGAATAAAAGTATCAAGCCAAACATATAAATTTCTCATAGCTCGTGAAGATTACATTGCTCTCAATTTAATAGCAAATAGAGGGTACATAATCAATATTAATGGGCTAAAATTTCAAACTGTGCTTGGCAATAAAGGTACTGTGGTTGATAATGACAACCACAATGGTTTCGTAGTCATTTCAGCAAATGTAATACAATGAGTCTATTCACCCTTTGTTCTAGTATAGTTAGTAGTCTAAATAATTCAACCCCAGAAAATTGGGGGAACATAATAGTTCCCACAGATTTACAAGCGGTATTAGTATTAGACCCTGACGTACTGTACCAAACAAGAGATCGTAGACTCTTTGTTATGCCTGTACAACATATGCCAATGGATTTTTCAGGTAGAAATTCTACTAGATCACAATTCTTAATGAATTATGTTTTTAGTATAGGACTGCTTCTTCCACTTGATTCATTCCAAAACGAAGATGTTTCAGAAGCTGGAGATATTTCTGCTGCTTTAGAATTATGGGAGCGTATAGATATGTTCGTAATACGAAACATACCTGAGCCTTATACCCTTAAAGAAGTAGTACCAGAACCTCCTGTTGAAGTTGAGATGAACCAAAAGAATTTTCTGGTCTTAACTGAATTTACTGTAGAAGCAGAAAAGTGCATATAATGATTATTTAGAACTCTTCGAGCTTCTAAAAATCATTGTTTCTGTATTTTCATAAACTCTTACGAGCTTTATGAAAACACTGTCCTCGTTTACTCTGAGTCTTTATGAGTCTTAAATGGTTCTTCAAGGGTGTATTTTATAGCACCAAGTTCAATGCGAGTGTTACACGCTCAAAGAAAGCTGGTCTACAAAGACTAGCTGCATATATTCGGGGTGCAACAATCAAATCACTACGAATATCACAAAAGACTTCCTCCCCAGGAAAGCCGCCATATGCCAAAACACGTGGTGGTCTAAGAATTATAATGTATTCTCTGTATCGTAACGGAGCTATCATTGGTCCTGTTAAATTTCCTGGAAGTGATTTTTTTAATAAACCTATCCCTCATATTCATGAATTTGGGGGAACCTTTATGAGTAGAAAAGGATTCACACGATATCCACAAAGATCGTATATGAATCATACTCTACAACAACTTCAAAAACGTGGAGCAATATCTAAAGAATATTCTGTAGGTATGGCCCGACAATGGTCTTAAGTAATTCTTACGTAGCTTAAGAAAACATTCTTCCAACATCCTTAAAGGAAAATTATGCCAGTTACAACAGCAGAACTTACCCTGTGCAACCGTAAAGGTAGAGAAATGGTTCTCTACTATGATACTGCGGTTGCTAGCAATTGTGCTACTCCAGTATGGGTAGCTAACAAAGCAGTCACAGGAGATCTTGATATCAATGACACCATTGATAAAGAAGAACAAACTTCTCGTGATCCTTTGGTAAAGTACAAACAATATAGTCAGTCACAATCTGACTTAGAAATCACAGGAGAAATGTTTGTTGATCCTAAATATGAAGGATATTCTTACATTGCTTCGATGAAACAAGGAGTACCACGAAACATTCTTATTCTTACTTACGGACTATCTGTAGTAGGATCTGTTGGATACAAAGGAAAGTTCAACAACTACGATGGATCTATCAAAGGACCAGAGTCAGGCCCAGGAAGAACGTCGTTCAGCCTAGCTCCAGCATCTTGCGTTATTACTGCTTGTAACATTACAACAGTTGAAGTTGCTGTAGCTGCTGCAATTGTTAATTACGACGAAGGCGTTTTTGTGCCTGCTGCTAGTGTCGGAATGGCAGCACCTACTCTTGGACAAATGATTGTTGAATCTGATGTTTATCAAGGATTGAACAACACTGGTGCAGAAATAGTTTACACAGACGTAGCTCCTTTGATTGGTTTCCTGGGTGTAGATAAAGTAGATAGTCTACTTGATAACCTTGTGGAAGCTAATTACATCCCAACAGGTATTGTTTCTAGCCGACGTATGGCTAAAATCAAACCACGAGGAATGGGTGAATTTCATCGAGAAGATCTATTAAAAGTTCTTAATGAAATCGTTTTAAACGAGAAAGTATCCGCAGCGACAATTGCTAAAGCTCCTAAAGCTCCTAAAGAATAGTTCTCCGTCAAGAATTATCTAGGCAAACCGTGACAAACGAAGAGGCTGTATACGACGTGGCTCTTATCCCAAAGAGAACTGCTAAGTTAGAACGACGTGCCAGAATGTATTTATACATTTTCGGGAGCCTAGACAAATTTTAGGGATCAATCTTATTCTTGTAAACTGTGACGGCGGTTTATAGGGTAGGGTTGGTCCCTAAAAGTATGTCTATACCCATTTTTTATGCTTTTTAAACTCCCTTTTCTGGAGACACTATGTATTCTTATCAAGCAACAATCAATCGAATTATAGATGGAGATACAGTAGAAGTTACTATTGACTTAGGTTTCTCTATTAGTTTTAAACAAATAATAAGAATCTATGGAATCAATGCTCCTGAAAAAAATACTGATTACGGAAAGACAACACTACACAGAATAACTCAACTCATTCCCCCAGGAACAATCGTCAAGATTGAAACCATCAAAGACAAAAAAGAAAAGTTTGGTAGATATCTTGGCATCATTTATCATAACTCAATTAACATTGGATTACAGTTAATCTCCGAAGGATTAGCTATATCATATTACCCCTGATACTTCGAGCCGTCTCTCACTTTTAGGAAATCACGTGGCAAAAGAAATCGTTCGTTACAAACTTGGTTCTTACGAAATCATTATTGAAATTAATTTGATTGAATCTAGAAAACTAGAAAAACAATTTGGACTTAAGTTATTAGACTTCTTTGTTGATAATGAAAAAACAATGGAAGCAGTTCAAAAATTAATTCTTGATGATGACTTTACAATTGATCTTCTATGGTATTACTTTGGTAATCAACATAAAGTAGACAAAGAAACAATGGAAGCCTGCATTAGTAGTTTAGATCTACTCGATGAATTCAGAGAGAAGTTCTGGGCAGCAGTTGTAAATTTTACGTCAGCCCACAAAAAGAAAATTCTCCTGGACTTGTGGGCACAGATGAAGATACAAATCAAGAAGTTCGATGTAGCAGAGATGATGTCGAATGTATCATCCTCCGAGTTAGAGGAAGAGGAATCGACGTTGACACCCTTACCATCGGAGACATCCTCTACATAGAACAAGAAGCCTTTCATAGAGATAGAATCTATTGGGCATGTTCAGCACAAGATTCATCACTATTACCAAAAGTACCACCACCCCCAGGAACAGGCCAAGCCAAACTGGAGGCATCAGTTAAAAGAGCAAAAGGGGAAGCGTAATCCCAATGCTTATTAAAAGCTCGAAGAGTTTTAAGAAGGATTATCATGACACGAAGAAGTATAGAAGCCGGTAAAGCAGTTATTGTTATTGATGTATTAGATAAAGCTAATGCTTCATTTAATAAGCTCACATCAAAAATGATGGCAAGTGCTAGAGGATTACGTAATCTAGGACAACAGGCTGCTGGTGCTGGTCTTCTTACTGGGCTAGTGTCTCGTGGTGTTATTAATAACTTTACAGATTTTGAAGATAAGATTCTTAATTTAACAGCTAAGTTAGGTATATTTGGTGTAGAAACAGATCAGCAAAAAGCTAATATTAAAGATCTCACAAAAACTATTATTGATCTGGGTAGAGTAACATCTTATACTTCTGCTGAAGTAGCTGATGCTGCTATCTCTCTAGCTCAAGCTGGTTTTAGTATTACTGAAATTAAGTCTAGTCTTAAAGCAGTTCTGGATCTTGCTCGTGGTACTGGCTATGCTCTTGGAGATACTGCTGATCTTTTAGCTAATACTGTTCGTACTTTTAATCTGCTTAAACCAGGTAATAGTGCCGCAGTCTTGGCTGAAAATATGGCTACTATTAACCACGTAGCATCTATGATGGTTAAAGCTACTCGATTAGGTACAATCGAGATTCAAGATCTTCGTGAATCAATGAAGTATGCTAGTGGTACTTCTGTTAATTTAGGTGCTAATCTATCTACAGTTCTTGGATTGCTAGTACAGATGTCAGAATCAGGACTTAAAGCAAGTCTTGCAGGTACATCTATGAACACTGCTTTTCTTAATCTAGCCAATAACTTAGAAAAATTACAAGGTAGATTACCTAAATTTCAATTGTTTATGTCCACTCTTCAAGATGGAACTAAAGGAGTTGACTTTGGGCAAACATTAAAAAGTTTAATGGATTCCACCAAAGGTATGGATAAGATGGATAAAGTTAGACTCTTCGGAGACGTATTCAACATCAGAGGATCACGTATGGTGTCCTCCGTTCAGGATATGGAACGAGTAGAGTTTTTTATTAAAGAAATAGCAGCAGCAGGTGAAGAAGCAGCATTAGCAGCAGCTAAAATGGAATCAGGACTCGGTGGTGCTATTCGTAGATTAACAAGTGGAATAGAAGCACTTAACATTGCTGCTGGTTATACTTTTAAAGATGGTGCTACAGCAATGGCTAACTTTGCTACAGTAGGAGTAGCAGCACTAGAAAGACTAACAGCCTCACATAAAATTCTTGTAGGAGCATTAGTATTCAGCCCAGTAATATTCATTGGTATTGCTGGTAGTGCTATGATTCTATCTGTAGTATTAGCCAGACTACGAACAGTTCTCATAGGATTAGCTGCTGCCTTTAATGGCCTCAAAAGATTCGCGGGATTCCTGGGTGGAAGTTTGATGTCTGCTGGTAAGGGACTTCAAGGAGCTATGAATGCTCGTGGAGTTAAAGCAGCAGCTATTAAAGCACAAGCTGAAAAAGTAGCTAGAATGGAAGCAAAGATCAATGCTTCTGTTGCTGCTGCTAATGCTCGTAAAACTCCTGCATCCCAGGCATCTGCACTAGCTAAAATCAATGCTAGTAAGCGAATGGCAACATTCAAAGCAGAACAATCTAAACTAGCAACCATGATGAAAAAAGCTAAGCCTATTGCTGCATTAAAAGGTGCTGGTTCAGCTATAGCAGGTAAAGCTTCTGCTCTTAATACAGTTCGTAAAGAACGTGCCGAAATACGTAGTCAAATGCGTCTTGAAGGAGTTCTACAAAAGAAAAATCTACGAGATACAATTGCGGGACAAAAAGCTATTAAAGCAGAATTCCCTGATGTTGAGAAAAGAGTTAGTAGAATTCTAATGCTTGACGAACGTAGAGTAAAAAATAATCGTACACTTGTTAAACTCATTTCTGCTAGAAGTAGTATGCAAAATGAGATTAAAAATGCTGTAGCTCTAGAAAAAGCTATTGATAAAGCATACGATAGATTATATTCTGTTCGACAAGCTCTTAAATCTACACCAACATTGATTAAAGGTAAAGGTGGTGCACCCAAACCTAACATGGCTTTCTTAAAGTTAGCTACTGAAGAAAAACAGTTAGCTACTTTTATTAATAAGAATCAAGCTCAAGCAGCATTTAAGAAAGTATATGCTCAGAAACAAGTAGCTAGAATCCAAAAAACTATGGATAAAGGCTTTAAAACAAACAAAGCACTAACCAATAGTATTGCTGTACAAAAAGCTCAAATATCTTCTGGTAAGAAATTAGCTATCATAGAAGCTAAAAGAGCTAGAGCAGCAGCAGGTGCTCAAGGTATGGCTAATGCAGCCATGTCCCAGAAAAGAGTGGCAGCAGCAGGTCGTGCTATGAAAGGTGCTAGTTATATGAAGACCCTATTTGCAGGGGCTAATATGACTAAAACTTTTGCTGCTATGGGTAAAGGTGTTAGTATGATTTTTAATCTTAGCAAGTCTTTTGCTATATTAACTTTCAGACTATCTCGATTTGTGTTTAGTTGGAACTTTGTGGGATTAGCTCTTAATGCACTTCTATTGTTTGGTCATAAAATACCATTAATCAGAAAAGCATTTGAAGATGTTGGTGCTGGATTTAGTGCTGCATTCCAACAGATAGCAAGAATAGCTACATATGCTGCACCTGCTTTAAAACTATTCTCATTAGCTTTTGAAGCATTTGTTAAGGGTGATACTGGGGTTGGAGTTGCTGCTATCAGTGCTGGCTTCTCTGGTCTAGTTGCTATTATCCAAAATCAACTAAGTGCTGCTTGGAATGCTTTTGCTGCTAAAGTAGCAAGCATTTACATAACCTTCAAAGCTATTTTTGTAACAGTATGGAGTATTGTTGATGCTCTAGTTAAAGGATTAGGTGGTGCTTTTGATAGTTTACTTAGTCCAATATTTGATACAGTAGGTGGACTATTTGATGGTAAAAGTAATTTTGCTGATAGTCTAAAGCAAGTCTTTTTAACTTTAGTATTATCTTTAAATAACTTTATCACAAACTTTTTTGGAGCAATTAGTAAATTAGTTACCTGGGGTAAACAATTTGCTGGTGAAGTCAAAGTAGCTATTGGTCTTGCTTTTCTTAATGTGCCTGGAATGAAAAATGTTGGCTTAGCAACAATTAATCAAGGAGCACAAGACACATTTAAAGCAACTCAAGATGATAAAGTTAGACAAAATCAAATCAAAAAGGAAAGTAAAACTAGAGAAGATGCTATTCAAAAAGCATTCTTTGATAGTGCAAAAGCATTTTCTAATTCTAAGAATAATCAAGTAGTATCTCTTAATGCAGCTTCACAAGGAATATTTGAAGAATTACAAAATATTTGGAATAATCTACAATATGAATTACAACAAAATCAATTAATCAAAGACTTTGATACTCAAAGACTAAAAGATCTACAAAATAGAGATAAGTCAGCCCCAGGAGTACCGAATCCAGCGGTAGCTATGAAAACTTTTGAGTATAAACTTTCAGCTTTAGTAGGATCTATTCAAGCCGTATCTGGTAACAGACTGCTAAAAGAATCTCCTAAAGAAATCGAACTAGCTCAAGAAACTAATGCTAAGTTAGATAAACTTATCAACGTAGTTCAAACTCAAGGCATGTAATCCGTGAATCGCGATCAAATTAACCAAGGTGTTTACATATTACTTCGTACTCTTTCTTCAGCTAAAAGAGACGAAGTAACTATGTTCAAATCAACATACAGAGAATTCTTTTCTATAGTTCAAGTACCAATGATAAAAGACTTTGGTGAACTTGTTTTGATTAATCGACATCAAGCATTAGATTTCTTAAAAAGAACTTACGACTTCTATACTAGAGAAGAACTTCATCAAACATTATCAGCAATAGCGGAGGAAATAAATGGCTCTAAAAATGATTGAGATTTATAGAGAATCTCGTAAGTTTGAAGTATCACGTAGAGCTGTATCTAAAGAATTTGTATTCTTAGTTGATGACGATGAATTCTTAGAATATGCAAATACTCAATCTGTTCCTGATGCAGATTTAGTATTAATACTTGATGATGATGTAATGCAACGTAAAGTTCTTCCATACTTTATTTCAATCATTCCCGTCAATTATCAATTCTTCTTAAATGAAGATGGTGATTATGTATTTCTCTATGCTGCCAACATAAGAGCAGAGCAAATTAACTGGAGACAATGGAAACTATTTGTTACATTCGACATACCAGAAGATAATGGTCAGTCCCAGGGAGGAGGAGGCGGAGAATCAGGGCCAGCTAATGGTGAAGCTAATTCACAAGAGTTTACTCAACTTACATTTAATTGTACAGCAGTATTTGAGAAACGTCAGATGGGATATCTACTTGAATCTCAAAGAAGAATAGGACTTCCTGGCACAGCAGCACTTACTCCTGGAAAGTACCAACCTATTGGAGAAACAGATGATGGTATTGAAGGTGCTGAACAACCAGTAAGATCATTTACATTTGAGATTGTTCAATACATGTCTCCTCGTAAATTAACTTATGAATACAAGAGAAGAATCAGCAGATTAGTTACATCAATTAATCTTGATGATTTCTTCGGTAATGCTCCTGGGAGTGTTATGTGTGTAGGTGCTAATGCTACAGGACACTTATACCAAAATGTTCCTGTTAGTCTATCATTTGAAATAAGACCTAACTTTAGATGGTTACAATCAGGTCTTAGATCTATTGCTTCTTTACAAGATACTTATGTTACTGTTGATAATAAAAAGAAAGTATTAACATCAACTCAATACGATACTTATGTTGATTCGACTTTCCCTTCAACAGCAGTAGTTCATGCTAGTCACCCTGTAGTTGGAGTAAATACATTACCTCTACCTAACGGTGTTCATAGTGGTTGGGCAATCCTTGCTTATCGTTATGATAAAGAAGTTAAAAATACTGAAAAAGTAATTGTTAGACGACCAAGCGATCGCTATATTTATATGCCAGAAGAAACAACCTTTATGAATTTCACCAACTTCTTACTGTAGGTTATTATGAGACCATACCCTGGAGCACCAAGAAAAGATTTCTTTAACAAGAAATTTTATGATGAACAAACTCGTGCACCTACTCATAGTATAAATGCACCTAGAGCAACAACAAATTCTAGTAATGTTATCATAGAAGCTATGCTTAATGATGACTCAGTAGCAGATACTATTGAACCTTATAGTCCTGTAGTCCTGGGTGTTGGTAATTTTATTACACCTTCTAGTGATTTACAACATTTGCAAATAGATACATTCAAATGTTATACTCACACAGAAGATAAACCTATCACCAAGTTCAACCCTACCTGGGGAATAGCACTAGACTTTATCACAAAGTCATCCCCAGGAAAGGTGCAACTAACAGGTGGATGTTGGTTAAAGACTACAGGTGAAGTTATAATTCCTGGAGGTAATTCTTTTGACATCTTTAATAGTAAACTATGGAGATGTTATGGAGGTAAAGCCGATATAATTGGTGATACTCCCACAGCCTCCTGGTCTTACGTTTCTCTAACTAAATCAAGTATGACTTGGATAGGTAAAACACAATCAGCAGGTCTCAATCCAGGAACACCAGGAACTGTTGATATCTATGAATATCATAACGATGCTTATCGTTCAACAGGAATTACTAAAACATGTATAACTATTGTAACTCCTATTGTCGGAATCAAAGACATTGAAATAACAATCAAAGGCGGAATGCTTTTAGCTCTGGAGATTTGCTAATGGGAGGAAAAAATAACTGTTGTAAAATATGCTTACCACCACCAAATATTATACTTCCAGGAATGACTCCAGTAGGAGATTGGTATAATATAGGTTTAGATCTATGTTGTTGGGAAAGAGTTTATAACTACAACGATGCACAACCTTGGGTATTAATTTCTGACTATATTAGTTGGGATTACAGGTCCGAATCTACTTCTGTTGTTGAATATCTAGAATTTAGACAAGAACGACAAAAATGGTATAGACTTGCTTTAGATTATTATGGTAACCCTGAAGAATGTCCTGTACTCCCCACAATCCCAGATTATGATTGTGGTACTTGGGTTCCAGCAGCAACCAGAACAATCGAAGCTCTGTCCTTTGCGAAAGAAAGATATCGTTACTGGACCAAACAAAAAAACATTGTAGTAAGATACGGCCACAAAGATATAGCTTGTGATGAAGAACCCGATACTAGAAAGTTTATTGTACAAATACAACAAAACTTTTGGTGGTCTTATCTCAGACACCAAAACTACAACTCTGCTCCTGGAGTTAACGAAGGTTGGCGATCTAGTTATATTTTAGAAACATGCTTTGATTGGATAACATCAGCACCTTCATCTTGGACACATGATTCATACCCAACAACAGAAGATACACCTTGGGTTCCTTCTTTAAGTTTAACAGCAGACGATGGTATTATTACAGAAAGCTTTGTTGTAAAAACAAAAGTATATGATGAAATGCCAGAATCTGATACATGGACCGTAAGTGATCCACATACTTTAGAATGCTGGTCTTTTTGTTCTGGTTTTGAACAAATGATTAATCCAATAGATTGCATTCAAGAATACGTTCCTTCAGTTACTTATGATTGTACCCCTACTAATAGTCAACATGACATAGCACCACCATTTACTCGCACACCATGTCCTTCAGGAGCATGTAATGCATCTTGCAGTTGCTATAGTTGTGTTTATTGTCCACCACCTGCATGCGAAGGATGTCCAATACCTAGTGGATCGATAACTAACTATCCAGCAGCAACTATTGATTGTAGTGCAAGAACATTTTTAATAGATATTTTGACTATTTCTTGTGAATATCCTTTAACTGCAATACCTAACGCAGGACTAGCAACATACAACCCATTATTTCTAAATTCTCGAAAATTTGAATACGATTGTGGGCCTGCCTGTGTAAACATTACTTGTACAACAGTATTGTCTGGGTGGTACTATCCTGTAACAGAGGGCGAAAGATGCTGGTACCTACCACCAGGAAATGGATGGACAGCAGAAACACAAGTATCGTTTGATTATGATATCTACTCTACATACCACACACCTGCTATATGTCAAAACTTTATAACTCTTAATGTTGACTATAACTTATGAAAGTTCATTGGGAAAGAAATAAACCAGTTCAAGTTTCTACATATGCTAAAACCTCAGAAACTATTAAAGTGCCTTCTGTTTGGTATATGATTCATAATTATTCTGTTAAACATGAAAAAAATTGGAACTCGTTTAACGCTCAAGTGTTCTTCTACCAACAATTTGTTCCTGCAATTCCTGGGCAAGGTTGTGGTTGTAGTAGTTTTTTTACAGATTATTGTCAGAACAATCCACCTAATTTTGAAGATTATATTTCTTTTAGAACATGGTGTAGAGTTCTTCACAATGCTGTAAACAACAAATTAAGTAATGAATACCCTGACAGATACTATCCTCAAGTATCTGAAGAAGAATACAATAACTTATGGAAGTCTATCGCACCCAGGAAATCGTCTCGGCTTGTTATAACAGTAGGTACAGGAACTCATAAAAATATACTCAAACATAGTAGAATATCATTTAAAGAATATGCTCGAAGACATGGTGCTGATTACATTGAATTAACCAATGAAGTACCAACAGCTCAACTTGTGTCATCTTTGGACTCTCCTAGTTCTCAGTATAATTATACTTGGCATCATAATAAAATTCGTGTGGGTGCTTTGGCTGCTCAATACGATCAAACATTATATTTGGATGCAGATTGTATAATTACATCTAAATGCCGTGATCTATTTCAATACCCTGGCATAGCTATAGTAGATGATTATCCAGTTCTTACTCGTAATAAAATTCTTGATTGGTTGCATCCTGAAATTAATACTGTAATGAAATCACAGCAATTACCTTTTCAAAGTTCCTGGGAAAGATGTCTTAATACAGGAGTTGTTGTTTGTACTCGTGAAAATAACCCTTGGGTAATGCCTACATATCCTTTACCTATGGTTCATTGTGCAGAACAATTTTGGGTAGACTACAATATAAAAGATTTTGTATCTCTACCTGATGTATGTAATTGGCAATGGTGGAGAGGATCAGATTTCTGGAGAGGACTACCCTCGGCTGAAATAATTCATTTTGCTAATTGTCCTCACCCTACTAGATTAGAACTCATACAATGGGCAGCAACAGAATATGGTCTCTAAACTAATCATTAGAACAACCCCCAGGACAGGAAGCAATCTCCTGTGTCATTCTCTTGCAACTCATCCTGATGTACGTTATGCTGGTGAATACTACAACAACGATATTTCTAGAATCTATCCTGAATATCTTAATAATAGAATTTCAGGAAACTGGAATCTAACTAAAACACTTTATTTAGAACCAATCCCACCTAAACTCTTTTCATCTACTACTGTTCTCCCAAAATATTCTCCATCTGTATATTCAGAACCTATTCCTTACACACCCGTCACTGTATTCTTATACAGAGAAAACATATCTGAACAACATGCTTCTTATCTCAGAGCATGTCAAACAGGAGAATGGATTGCAGGATGTTTTAATACTCCTGAAATTCCCATAAAAAACTTTATAGAATTAGTACAACAAACCAATACTAAACTTATAAACATTTGTAGTTATCATATATCTTACGAAGAGCTTATATCTTACTGGGATGAAAGTATTACTAAAATATTGGACATGATGAAATGGAAACAACAGTCTCTAAATCAAGCAACTCAACGTGTAAATATAAAGACATAGAAGAGCATTGCATAGTTGTATTACAACTAGCATCAGACTATTACTACCCAACCCCAGAAGAATGCGATACGTGTCGTAAGTGCAATCATACTAAAGAAGAAACCCAAAGAGCAGGATTTTTAGAAGAACATAAAGATGGTGGAGTTAATGACTTTACTATCTATCAGTCAAGTTTATTAGGTGTCACTCTTAGACCTGATCTTATAGGAAAAGGACCAGGAAGTATCTTAAAGAAAGTTATTTCTTGGTTTGTCGAAACTCCTCCTGGGTGTGAGTGTGAACATAGATCTAAGATTATGGATCTATGGGGTTATGAAGGATGTAGAACTAATGAAAAAACCATTAGATCTTGGTTACGTGAGAGTGCACGTATACATGCTAAATACGTTCCCGATGTTGTTATTACATCAATACTGAAAGGTATATTATGGTTTCCTACAAAGACGTAAATCACGAGTGTCCTTCAATAGTTCCTCAATTTACTTATCGATTATCTTCAGACAATATTCCCGAATACAATCACATTAAATCTGAAGAAATGTTTCCTCTCCCAATAGAATGGTGGAGATCTTCTTCTAGTGTTCGAATAATTCCTTATACAGTTGCTACAGAATATCATCAAGGGCATTACAACACAACATTTACTTGGGAATCTATTGAAAGAGTTCTTCGTATTATTGAGAAGTACAAAGCAGTTTCTTATAAACGAGTAACTCGTGGGGCTAGACTAACATTTCTTCAAAGCAATAAAGATCTAGGTAGAGGAGTAGCAGCAGTAGCAACTAAGTCTAAAGGTCTTATCAGAATCAACCCAACCTTTAACTTTGGAAGAAATTTAAGTTATTGTGATAGAATAATATTCCATGAAAACTTACACCTAACAGGATCAACTAAACACACACCCCCAGGAGATCCCCGGCCTCTCATGCACATGTATGGTGGTAATCACCACTCTCTATTACCTATTGATGAAACCTACATTACAGTGTATCCTTGGATAGGATCAGAAAGATTTAGCACTACTCCAAATATACTATCAAACATTCAAGTAGATCCTATGGCTCGACGAGAAAAGGTTATATGTGGTATAGAATGGTCATGGAGAGATATGTTAGTATACCCCTAGCATACTGCCGACTCGCTCAAACGTGCTGTCTAGGTGGCTTGAGTCAATACCCCTATTTACTGCTCGCGTGCGAATAGAGTCAATTTAGACCCCTTTCGCGATGGATTAGACCCCTATTTGTACGGCGTTGGACCCCTGAGCTACTGACTAGGATTCTGTCAGCATATTAATCTGGCAAATCTTGAAAAGGGGTGTGTACAGTTCACGGATAACTATTCTCTTAGCATACTACCATTTTCACTTTTAACTATTTTCTACTTTTCTCTAAAATTGTATTTCTATAGGCTTGTCTTTTATATCGTTGGCGCAATAATGTATTTGTACCCGACACAACATTTTGCAAAGGATCGATATCATGGCAGCATACCACGAACTCACTACAATTCAAATCTCCAGTATTTTGGTTATTGAACTAGCAAATGACAACTATGAAATAGTAGCTGATTCTTATTCGGTTATTGTTTGTGGTAGTGACCTAACCAACATCCTTAACAATCTTTCTCCTAGTGTTAAGGTTACCTATCAATTCTTGGAAGATTTCTCTTGAATGTGTTTATCATAAACTACTTCGTAGCTTTATGAAAACACTTCGGTCTTCCATAAAAAACCCAGAAATACTCCTATACGTGGGCATGTATCCTGGGTTTTTTCTTTCTATTTCTGTACAAAAAACCCAGAAATATCTTTATACGTACAAAAAACCCAGAAATATTCTTTACACGGATACAAAAAACCCAGAAATATTTCTATACGTACACACCTGGGAGATGCTGCCTTCGTACAGACTTGGCTGCCAGCATCAGTTGTGCTTCTAATCCAGGATCACTTTTGCTTCTATCACTCCAGCTTATTATCACTTCAGGTTATCATCATTAGAATCGATGCAAATTTTCGTCGGATTTGGCATGATAGTTGCTTACGCATGCGTTCCGATTATCCTTCACAAGATCGAATGGCGAAAAAAGAATTTTCAAGAATTATTCTTGTGGACTGTTAATTCGGACGATAATCTTACAGTTGAGTTGGTGTGGCAAGAATGAACCGCGAACAAAACGAGACGAATGATGATGAGCAATCCCGACAATTTTGAAACAATACTAGATTTTCCCGAACATTATTGGGAAGTGTATCCACAAGAGACTCGCAATTATGCTGCAAGCACTTTGCTTGATGCGTTGTTGGCGTCTTGTGAATCTCAAGAGGAACGAATCGAACTATCCGTCAATTTACTAGGATATGATCCAAGATGAAACATCGAAGTAGCACAGAGTATGAAATGAATGCCGACGAATCGGGATTTCTAACTGATAAAATCGATGAGTCTTGCTTGCTTGACAGCATTAAGCAACATACGGGACTAGACGTTAGATTCGTGCACAATGTGGAAGCATTAACTGAACTAGGCTTGCATGAAATCGAAGTAGAAGTAGTTCGAAAAGTGCTCGTAACAGAAACAATCAAAGTATGGATAGTACCACTATCCAACGAAAAGGAATAACTTCCAGGAATAACTAGGCGAATAGGCTAGCTATTTCACTAGTGACAATCCTACACTTCGTAGCGACTCACTTACACTTTTTCCATAAGGGAAATACGATGAAAAATATCATCAAAACGGTGGCGGAACTTTCTTTAGCAATAACGAAGCACTGTAGTGGTTTTGGAGATCATCCAGCAAAAGATGTTGCGGATGTGAGGTTCTCAAAACTGACAGCCGAGGATGTGGCATTGCTGAATGATTTCAGTTTAAAGAATAGTGAATTCTACACTCTGGTTGACCCCACAATCGATATCTTCATAGCTTTGATGGGTCTTGAAGAATCGACAATCGATCAGCCTTTCGTACAATTTAACGACAAGTCCTATGTGGCTCGTAATAACGTGTACAATCGCACGCGTACAGAAAGTCGAATCGGTCCAGTCAAGACGCCAAAAACATACTCCAATATGATGATGCGGGGATTGTGGGCTCTAAATTGCCAAGATCCATGGGTTGTAGATGTATTCGGACAGGCAGTCAGTTTGCAACATCGTTGTAAAGCTGCTATTCTTGCATTGCTTGTGGGGGCTAAACTTCCCCCGATTGTTTTGTGCTTGGGCGTTCCCAAACAGTTTAAGGATTTAGCGGACAAAGCAAAGTCAAGATCGAAGATTGACGACAATTTCACCGATAAAACTCTGATGCCACAAGCATTGGTGAACTATGTCGAATTGACTGTTGGCGGTGAATTGACAGCCCCGAAAAACGTGGATAAAACTCGCAAAGACCTAATCAAGCTACGCTCCACGGTTTGCGGAATGTTGGCTAACCGCATTAATGGCAAAGATGTGGGGACGACCGGCGAAAAACAAGACTTCGATGCCGAGTCTGCTATCGCTGAATTGTTCGGTATAGTC
>B570J29032_109959086_pt1 | contig 18073 bp, 10 predicted proteins | sample LakMenEpi16Nov12_FD_29032 | JGI IMG/M metagenome (IMG submission 29032) | reverse complement strand
AGCATTGAGAAGGCGCGTTGCTGGAACGCATCGACTCCTTCGATTGCACCGGTTCGATCGATATCGCGCCGCATGCCATCAAAGCTTGCCAAAAGCTGCTTGCGATCTTCCAACCGCGTCAGGTCGATTCCCTGCAGCGTCAAATCATCGCGTATCTCTCCCTGCGGGTTGAACGGCGTGTGACCAAACCCAAGGAAGCTGGCGCGGCCATAGTTGTAGGGAGTATGCCGCATGCGTGGCGAGAGATTGACATAGCTGGGGAGGGTCCCATCGCGCGTCCCCTGCAGCTTGGATACCACCGACCCAAACTCGGGCCAGCCCCCCGGCGGATTGCGTTCGTTCAAACGCCCCGTCATGCACTGGAACGACTCGTGCCGATCCTTGGCTCCCACCACAGCGCGCAGGATCGCCAGTTGGTCAGTGATCTTCGCCAGTCCAGGCAGGTGCTCGCAAATCTCCATCCCTGGCACCTTGGTCGCCACCGGACGGAACTCGCCGCGAATCTCCGATGGGGCATCCATTTTCAGATCGAAGAGATCTTGATGCGGGGGACCACCTGGCAGATAGACCATGATGATCGATCGGTCCGAGTTGCCGCGGCCCTGAGCGGCATCCAGTCGCATCAAATGGGGAAGGGTGAATGACCCAAGAGCCCCGATGCGAAGGAACGATCGGCGGGAGCGGTGATCGCAAAAGCCGGACTGGCGTGGACCAAGAAGCGTCAGCATGTTGCGGGTCTCAACAAAGGCGGTGGGATTGGGTGGTGGGTGGTGACGGACCAAGGACAGCCATTCACCAGGGAGACGAAGGGAACCGTCGCCTCCGCCTTTCATTTCTACTATTCCCATCGACCGGACGGAAAGTCGGGTCGATGGGGAATTCATCGAAATGACAAGAAATCGATCGACATTTGTCGAGTTTGATTGCCAAGTTGCGGAAGGCAACGGCTGGACCTAGCTTTCCGAAGGCCCAACTCCCTGGATCCGGCTGGCAGAACCTCGTTTCAGACACTTTTTCTAGTGCAACGGCCGGACCACCGAGAGGCTGCGCCAATAGTCCATCAGCGTTTCCACCGACAAAACCCCGCCTCCCATACCGCTTTTGTGGATCCCGGCATACGGAACCCCATGGGGGAACACATTGTGGGCGTTGATCCAGCTATTTCCCGCACACATCTGCTCGGCAACACGTGCCGCTCGATGGAGATCCTTTGTCCAGACGCTGTTGGCCAAACCGTAGTCGGTTGAATTGACCATGTCGATGACCTGATTTTCATCACGGAAGGGGGCTAAGTAGGCGACCGGGCCAAAGATTTCTTCACGAGCCGCGACGTTGTCGAGCGAACCGGCGAGCAGGGCAGGCTTCACGAAGTGCCCTGGATATCCTTCGACATTCGCTTCACCACCCTCCAGCAGGCACTTGGCTCCCTCGGCAACCCCCTTCTGCAGATAGCTGAGCACCCGCTGCTTCTGCTTGCCATTGACCACAGGTCCCATCTGAGAGCCGCCTTCCAGCTGGTAGCCGATTTGGACTCTCTTGAGTCCTTCACGAGCCCTTTCGACGAAGCGATCGTAAACCTTTTCATGGATCAGCCAGCGCGTTGCATCGCAGCAGACTTGGCCGGTGTGGAAGGTGATCGCACCGACAAGTTTGTCGGCGGTGGCATCGACATCGACATCATCAAAAACGACTGCCGCTCCCTTGCCACCCAGTTCCAACTTGACGGGTACCAAATTCCGGCCGCACGATTCGGCGATCAGCCGTCCCACCTCAGGCGAACCGGTGAACGACATCCGCTGCAGTTTGGGATTGCTGGACAGCGCTGCCCCGGCGACAGGCCCCAGGCCGGGGACAATATTGATGATGCCATCAGGAATTCCCGCCTTCTTTGCGACTTGCCCGAGGAAGAGAGCCGACAGTGGGGTGTCTTCCGCTGGCTTGATGACCACCGAATTCCCTGCAGCAAGCGCGGGGGCGATTCCCCAGCCGATCAGCAGGAAAGGGAAGTTCCACGGGAAGATAAATCCGCAGGCGCCCCACGGGTGCTTGCTGGTCCATGCTTCATGTCCTTTGACCGCCAGAGTCGATCGCATGCGGATGTGCTGCGAGAGATCGGCGAAGTAACGCATGGTGTCGACAAAGTTCCCGACGTCGCCGAGTGCCTGGGCATAAATTTTTCCCGCGTCCAGTGACTCGATCTGTGCGAAGTCTTCTTTCTGAGCATCGACGGCGTCGGCCAGACGGTGGATCAGAGCGCTGCGGTCGTTCGGGGAAAGCTTGGCCCATGCACGTTGCTTGAAGGCAAGGTCTGCGACATCGACGGTGCGATCGACATCTTCCTTGCTGAAGGCCGAGACGACCGCGATGGGGGTTCCGGAACCGGGGTCATGGGTGGTGAAGGTGGCACCCGCTGTTCCCTTCACCCAACCTCCATCGACCCAACCGGCGATTTCTCCCGACTCCAAGAACTGGCGGACAGCTGGTCGCAGGGCGATGTTCTTCGGCAAATGGTTCATGGCAGATTTCCTCGACGGTTTGCGTGCTTGGGTTCCCTCGATCGAACGTCGAGGGCTTCGAGATCGGCAGCGATTGACGTCCCGTTTCAACCCACTGGCATTGTATCGCCGTCGAACGGGGTCCAGGAAGAACCCCGCCGCTGCTACAATCGGATCGTGAACTCTGCCTCACCGGCTTTCTCGATGGGCTACCAAGCGATTCTATCGACGAAGCGACCAATGCCTGGCTGAAGAAAGATTGCGATGGTCGACCGCAGATCGGACATGCCCCCCATAGAGGATCGCACAAACCACAGCGACTGGGGCTTGCCCGAAGCGTTTCTATTAGTGGGGTCCGTGTTCCTGGCGATCAGCCTGCTTTTTGGTTGGATCGCATCTTCGAGTGAGGGTAGCTCGCCGTCGGCGGTCGGGGCCGGAACCGTCGGGATCCTGGCGGCTGCAGCTGGCTTGCTGTTGCATCCAACAACTCGTCCCTTCAGCTTCGCCACCTGGGTGGTGGCCAGCGTCGCGCTGGCATTGATCAGGCCCGACTGGTTTCTGGAGTTCCTTGGAAAGCCCTCCAAGCAGTGGCTCACACCGCTGATCCAGATCGCGATGCTAGGAATGGGAGCGACACTGACGCTGGCTGATTTTTCTCGCATCCTCAAGATGCCGCATGGGATCGCAATCGGCATGTTGCTGCAATATGGCATCATGCCTCTACTTGGCTTCAGTCTAGCCAAGGTGTTCCAGTTGCCTGCCGAGATTGCCGCCGGCGTTATCCTGGTGGGAAGCTGCCCTGGTGGTGTGGCATCCAATGTCATCACTTTTCTAGCGGGTGGTGATGTCGCTTTCTCAGTGACCATGACCGCTTGTTCGACTCTACTTTCGCCTCTGATGACCCCCTGGTGGATGAATACGCTGGCGGGCAAACTGATTCCGGTACCCGTGTTGGCGATGATGCAGCAGATCCTATGGACAGTTTTAGCGCCGGTAGCAGTTGGACTCTTGATCAGCGTGCTAATGCAATACGCACCGAACTACAAAGCCGTTGTCGATCGATGGATGACCCGCATGGCGATGGCGGCCATTTGCGTCGTCTGCGCGATCATCGCCGCCGACTCCCAAAGCTCGCTCAAGCAGGTTGGCCCGGCGCTTCTGCTGGTGGTGCTGCTACACAACAACCTCGGGTATCTGCTCGGCTACTGGGGTGCCCGACTTTTCGGCATGCATGAAACTCAATGCCGTACCATTGCGATCGAAGTCGGACTGCAAAATGGTGGCATGGCGGCAGCGCTGGCCAATCACCCCCTCAAGAGCGCCGCAGCGGCGGTAGCTCCAGCCCTCTTCGCCCCAATCATGAATGTCTCCGGTTCGATTCTTGCGATGTACTGGAGGAAGCGTCCCATCGAACCCAATACACCGGATCCCAAGGCTACCTGACCCCAGCAGGAGATCGGCAGAATGCTACCAGACACGCTTTATGATTTCCGGTGTCCATCGATCGATGGAACGCTCTTCGGCATGAAGGATTTGCAGGGAAAGGTGGTCCTCGTCGTCAATACAGCAAGCCAATGCGCACTGACTCCGCAGTATCGATCTCTGGAAGAACTGTATCGCCGCTACAAGGACCGCGGGCTGGTGATCTTGGGGTTTCCGTGCAATCAGTTTGGTGCGCAGGAACCGGGCAACGAAGAGGACATCCAACAATTCTGCGACCGAAAGTACCGCATCACCTTTCCGATGTTTTCCAAAATCGACGTCTTTGGCCCTCGGCAGGCTCCACTGTATGCATGGTTGACCAAGACCAAGCCAGGCTGGTTTGGGGTGGAAAAAATCCTTTGGAACTTCACGAAGTTTCTCATCGACCGCCATGGGCAGGTCGTCGGTCGCTTTGGCCCGGGTTATCCTCCAAGTTGGCTTGTCCGTCGCATCGAACAATCGCTGGACGCCAAGCCGACCTCCTGAACGGCACAGCCTCCGACTGCTCAAAGCAAAGACTCCTCAAAGCCAGAAGTCTGCAGGGTGGATGTTGGAGGACGGTCGAGCGGCGGGGAGGGCGTGGTGTCACCGAAACCTGCGTCGACAGGCTGCAGCAATCGCCGATGAAGATGGAAGGACGACTCCATGGTAGGTGCTTTGGGTTATCTCGACTGGCTGCTTCTGGGTGTCGCGGCCTTTGTTACTCTCGGGATCGGCTGGGCCGAGAGAGGCTCGGCCAAGTCTCTGGACGCCTACTTGGTCGGCGGACGAAACCTGCCCTGGTGGGCCATCCTAGGATCGATCGTCGCCACCGAGACCAGCACGGTGACCGTCTTGAGCATTCCGGGCGAGGCGTATGGCGCGACGGGTCTGAAGTTTTTGCAGCTTCCGCTTGGCTACATCGTCGGCCGACTTTTGGTTTGCTCGCTACTGATGCCAATGTTCTTCCAAGGTCGGCTTTACAGCGCCTACCAAGTGCTGGGCAATCGCTTTGGCCCCTCAGCGCAAAAGGGGGCCTCACTGCTATTTCTTGTCGCAAGAAACCTTGGAGATGGCCTACGGCTTTTTCTGGCCGCCATCGTGCTGCACACCTGGTTGGGTTGGTCGCTTCATAGCTGCATCGTCGCGATGGGGCTTTTTACGATCGTCTACACCTTGATGGGTGGAATGAGGTCGGTCGTCTGGAACGACTGCGTCCAGCTTCTAATCTATTTGCTTGGTGGGATCGCCACGCTGGTCTACCTCCTGACCCACATCCCCGGAGGAGCTTCGACGATCTGGAGTCAAGCGGGGGAGGCAGGCAAGCTGGATTGGCTAAGATTCCATTTCGACTGGTCGGACCCGTACACCTTTTGGGCTGGCATGCTGGGAGGCGGATTGCTGACTTTGGGTTCGCACGGAGTCGACCAGTTGATGGTCCAGCGCTACTTAGGTGCCAAAAGTCTTCAGGAGGCACAAAAGGCGCTGACCATTAGCGGGCTAGTCGTCTTCTTCCAGTTCTTTCTCTTCCTTGCTATCGGACTGGCGCTGGCGAGTTTCTATCGCGACAACACGGAAATCCAGTCGATCAAACCCGATGCTGTTTTTTCCCATTTCATCTTCCACGACTTCCCCAAAAACACCGGTCTGATTGGACTGATGCTTGCCTCGATCCTGGCCGCCGCGATGTCGACACTTTCTAGCTCCTTGAACGCCTCCGCTACGGCCGTCATTTCTGACCTCTGCCAAATTCAGAAACGGCTGGGAGTCAACGCAGACGAAAAAGCTCGCGTCGAAACCCAGTACCTGGCAGCCAGCAAGTGGTTGATTCTTTTTTTCGGACTGCTGCAGATCGCCATCGGCATCTGGGCCTCGTCGTGGCAGGACAACATGGTACGCAATGCCATGCGCATCACCGGATTTACCGCCGGATTGATGCTGGGCTGGTTCCTACTCGCGCTACACCCCAGAACCACACAGGCCGGGTTGTGGCTTGGCGGACTGGGGGGTCTGCTGGCCCTCAGTTGGGTTCAGTTTTATGCCCCCTCCCAAGGCATCTCGATTGCATTTCCCTGGCTGGCATGGATCGGCTTGGCCGCCACGGCGATCCTCGGCTACTTGGTCTCGATCCTCCAATCCCGCCTGTTCAAGGCGGAGTCGACGCCGGGATAACATTCTAACATTGATTAGAATATCGATGAAAAGTGGGCTCGAAGGAAGCAACTCACTCCTCTCCCCACCGGCTGACGCCAGCGGCATTTCGATGTCGGCCCTTCGAGCCTGATGAGAACCAGTGCGAATCAAAGGTTCGAACAAAATTGCCATCCATCTTGCCTTCGCACGAGCGGGACGGCTGTGCCACGAGGTGGGGGCTGGCAAACGAATCTCTGTTGACCGAGATCACCAGCAACCTGTTCCGCTTGGTTGCCGCGCGAGGAATTGATCGAGTAAACTTAAACAACCCTTCAGCCGCTAGGAAGAGTCACCGCTTGAGACAACTGTTTGCGCGCTGCCCTGCCTCGCTTCCTGCCCACGATTCGCTCAAGGAACATCCAGACGTGCTCCTTTCCTTCCTGCTTCGTCGGCTTTCACCTCCAACCGCGCTAGTGGCATTTTCAATCCTTCTTGCGTTCGCTGAGACAGGGTTGGGGCAAGGTTCGGAAACTCCAGACAAACCGCTGAGTGCTCAGGAAGCCGACGTCGCCAGCGTCACTGGGGAGGTGTTGATACCCAAGTTGATTCATTGGTGCGGCGACTGCCATCAGGGGGAAGACCCGCAGTCGGGAATTCGAGTCGACCGTTTGGGAAGAATCCCTCGGGACCGGGAGATTTTGCTTTGGGAGGAGTTTCGCGAGCAGATCGTTCAAGGCAAGATGCCTCCAGAGGATGCACCGCAGCTGGACGAACAGGAAAAGGCAGAATGGCTGGAGAAGTGCGAGCAGATGTTGCACGTGGCCAAATCGCTTCCGGTTCCCAATCGAGGTGGATCCCGTCGCATGACCGTCGCGCAGTTCCAGAACACCCTCCATGACCTCCTCGATTGGCAGGTGGATCTGACGGCAAGAATACCACCGGATGCGATCTCAAAGGATGGCTTCACGAATCATGTCGAGTCGATGGGGATGTCTCCGGCCGTGGCCGAAGCCTATTTCGATGTTGCGGACCATGTCGTCTCCAACTCCCTGATCGATCCGTCCCAGCCCCCTGCGATCCAGGCTTTTCAAATGGCCTTCGGGCGGCAGATCAATCCGGCCCCCTGCCCCGATGCGCTGGTCCTGGGAGCCAATAGCCTCCTTCTTCCCAATTCCGACTTCGTCGTCACCGAAAACTTTCCCGAGAAACCTTTTCCATACGAACCGCTCCGGATGCAACGGACCTTCCGTTTCATCGAAGGGTACGTGGGCAACGATACGATTCGGGAATGGAAGGAGTTTGAAAGCATCTACCATGCCGTCTTCGCCTGCATGCGAGGGACGCCGGGATATCCTGTTGGACTGGCATACGAGTCGGCACCGGATGGGCTCCTTTTGCGACCTGCGATTCCGAGCCCTGAAATTTTCGGAGAGTCGAACACTTATGGGCCGATGGCCAACTTCAAAATCTCGCTGCGCGAACTTCCCAGCCAGGGACGATTTCGAGTCACCGTCAGGGCGAAGAAGCTTGAAGACGCTCAGCTATTGTCTGAATCCGACCTACTATCCCCTTCGGAAGCAGATCCATTGTCCGTGGTGATTGCAGCCGCGGATCTGGGCAATGGCCTGCAGATCGCTGACGATGGAATCTACCAATTGGACGTCGTGGCCCCAAGCATGGAGGGGCGAAAAGAAGTGCGATTGCTGATCGACGGGCTTCCTTTCACTCACGCCATCGCCGCCTCGACGGCTGCGCTGCCAAGTGATGCGGCGAGCGACCAGCTAGCGAAGGTGGCCGGAACTCCGATGCTTCGTATTCGTCTATCGAAAGGCGAACATGAAGTGGCGATCGATGGTCCCGGTGCTGCTGAAGTGGAGGCTCTTTGCTGGCGCAAACTTGCTCCCTTATCCAAGCCTGCGACGGACTTCGAAGCTTTCGAAGGGTATGGTCCCTTCGTCGGTGTCCATGTTGGATTGAGACGAGATTGTGGCAGCACGCTGAATCCTGTGGGCCCTGCGCAGCGAGTGGCATCGACCGACTGGAGCGACTTGGTCTTTGAAGGTGCGATCGAGAATTTCCCGAGTCCCGACGTCGAAAAGAATAACGTCAATTATCTAGCCGGAATTCGTGAAATCGGCGTTCGATCGGAGTACTACGATGGTCGCCCTGTCCCTCGGCTTTGCATTGCAAACATATCTTTTGAGGGACCTTATCTAACCCAATGGCCGCCACCATCCCATCAGCAGCTTGCTGGGAATCGAACGCTGGAATCGATCGACCAGAACGAAGTGAGGGAGCCACTGGGGCAATTGGCCACTCGGATGTTTCGACGGCCCGCGACTGCGGATGAAATCGACCATCTGCTATCGGTCTACCAGAAAGCCAAGTTGGGAGGATCGACCAATCAGGAAGCGTATCGCGATGCCGCTACCGTCGTGCTGGCCAGCCCCAGTAGCTTCTTCCTCCATGAAGCCAGTCTTTCGGATGAAGCCGAACCATTGTCGGAGTGGGAACTTGCCTCGAAGCTCAGCTATTTCCTCTGGAATGGCCCACCGGACGATCCTCTTCTGAAGCTGGCGGAGTCGGGGCGACTGACGGAGCTACTAGACCAGCAGATCGACCGGCTTCTTGTCGACCCCCGACGCGAAAGGTTCCTGCAGACGTTTGTTCGCCAGTGGCTGCAACTGGAGAAACTTGATCTCCTTGCGATCGATCGCAAGACCTATCCGGAGTGGACACGCGATCTCAAGGCGAGTCTTCGTCAGGAGCCGATTGCCTGGGTGGGCCATCTGCTCGATCATAACCTACCGGCCAGCCATCTGGTCGACTCCCCTTGGATGATGGCTAACGAAGTCACCGCGGCCTTCTACAAGCTGCCAGACCGTCCCTCGGGAGGCCCCAGTTTTGAACTGCTTCGCACCGATCGGGAACAGCTGGGTGGTCTGCTGGGACAGGCCGGCCTGATGGCGGCGTTGGGAGATGGACGACAATCCAATCCGATTAAGCGAGGGGCTTGGCTGGCTAGAAAGCTGGTCGATCGTCCACCCGAAGATCCGCCACCCAATGTTCCCAAACTTCCCGAAGGGGATATCTCCAAGGAAACCTTCTTGGAGAAACTCAACCGGCATCGCAATCAACCTGGGTGTGCCGCTTGCCACGAGAAAATCGACCCCTGGGGCATTCCCCTGCAGAACTACAACGCTTCAGGTTGCTTCGTCGACCTTCCATCTTCCGAAACCACTTCCCAATTGGCAGACGGAACAAAAATCACCAACGCGATTGAATTGAAGAAACATCTGGCCGGCCAGTTGGCCGATCAAGTAGCATGGAGTTTCGCTAGGCACTTGGCATGTTATGCGATCGGCCGCGATTTAACCTATAGCGAAGCGGCCCAACTCAAAACGCAGGTGGAGACGCTGGCGGCAGCACGCTACCCGATGCGGAGTCTTTTGAGGACCGTGATTCACAGCGACGCCTTCATGACCAAATAGTCTCTAGCTTTCCATTTCCCCCATCCCCCCGCGGAGATCGATCATGGTTCAACCGCTTCCCAGACGCACGATGCTGCGAGGCTTGGCCGGTGCGGCCGTCGCGCTGCCGGCACTGGAGGCGATGGGCAAGGTCGCCGAAGCTGCCCCAGCCAATCGCTTCTGCGCCATCTACACCGCCAACGGCATGTCGCTGCCCAATCCGAAAAATGGGATCGACCAGTGGAGCTGGTTTCCGAAGGAGCAGGGAGCCAGAATCCAGTTCACCAACTCCACCGAACCTCTCGCTAAGTTCGCCGACCATGTCACCTTCCTCAGCGGCATGCATCATGAAAATGGTTTGCTGGCCGATCCCCACATGTGCTCGGACATGTGGCTGACCGGCGCGCCATTACACGATCCGGCACCCGGGACATTCAATTCGGTATCGCTGGATCAAGTCGTCGCTCAGCAAACGAAAGTCCATTGCAGGCAGCCTTCGCTGGTCCTGTCCATCGATGCAGGCGTTGGATTCCTGTCGCGAACTGGAACGATCTCTTACAACCAGGAAGGGAAGCCAATCCCTGCGGAAAGCCATCCCCGAAGAGTCTTCGACCGGATGTTCCGAAGCAACCCAGCCGATGCGGATCAAGAGCGAAAGAGACTGCATCGAAGGATGCGACTGGTCGATTCGGTGCGGGAAAGCGCGACCGATTTGAAGCGACAGCTTGGCGCCTCGGACCTTCGAAGGATGGACCAGTACCTGACCTCGATTCAGGAAGTGGAATCCCGACTGGAGGCATCCGAGCGATGGTTGGATGTTCCATTGCCTCCGCAAGACTACAGTCAGTTGAATCTGGAAGCGACTCCCGAAGGGGAGCCTGCCGACTATTACCGCAACATGTTCGACTTGATCGCTCTCGCATTCCAGGCCGACATCACCCGCTCGGTCGCTTTCATGCTCAATCGCGAAGATGGCATGGGAATCAGCGACACCTTCCCGCTTCGATTGGGGTTGAGCCGTACCCACCACAATCTGTCGCATGCCGAAGATCCCGATGGGCAACTGATGTTCTCGAAGTACGATCGGTTCCTTAGCGAGCAGATCGCATTTCTGATGCAGCGATTGGCCGAACTCAAGGACGCGCAAGGATCCGTTCTGGATCGCACGGTTGTCCTCTACGGCAGCGGTTGCAGCACCACCCACAACCCAAGAAACCTTCCAACCCTGGTGGCGGGAGGCTCCCAATTGGGGCTGCGCCATGGCGGTCATTGGCGACACGACGGGGAGCGAATGAGCAATTTCTATCTCAGGCTTTTGCAGGCGCTGGGGATTCATGCTGAGACGTTTTCCGACAGCACGGGACCGCTGTCCAGCCCGCTCTTTGGATGACTCTAAGTCGCGACACCGCCAGTGTTTGCGACTGCCGCATCGATCTTTTGCTGCATCGATCCGGATGGATGCAGCGACGCACAAGATGTCATCAAGTCGCCTTGTCCATCAGCCACAGATCTCCCTATAAAGGATGGTGCGACAAGATGCGAAATTTCCTTACAATTCGCGATACTCTGGTTGCCCATTGCGATTTCTGGAGGCTGATTCTCCATGCGTTTTACCAAAATGCACGGCGCTGGAAACGATTACATCTATATCAATGCAATGGAAGAGGAACTCCCAGATGATTTGGGGGAACTCGCCATCCAGATGTCGCACCGGCGGTTCGGCGTCGGTGCGGACGGCATTATCCTTATCGTTGCCAGCGACAAGGCCGACGCGGGGATGCGGATGTTCAATGCCGATGGAAGTGAGTCAGAGATGTGCGGCAATGGCATCCGTTGCGTTGCCAAGTATGTCTACGATCATGGAATCGCACGTAGAAAAGATCTGAAGATCGAGACGGGAGCTGGAGTGCTGTCGCTCGAGCTGGAATTGGATCACCGGGGTAAGGTAGACCAGGTCACCGTCGACATGGGAGCCCCAAGATTGTTGGCTAGAGAGATCCCCACGACGCTGGGCGCTGCCGACCAGATGGTGGTTCATCGGCAATTGGAAGTTCTTGGGCATTCGCTCCATGCCACCTGTGTTTCCATGGGCAACCCGCACTGCGTGATTTTTGTTCCAGAGATCACCGATGAACTGGTGCTGAAGATTGGTCCAGTGATTGAATTGGATGAGCGATTTCCGAAAAGGACCAATGTAGAATTCGTGGAAGTGCTGGCGCGCGGCGAAGTCCGGCAAAGGACTTGGGAACGCGGATCAGGAGAAACATGGGCGTGCGGGACAGGCGCCAGCGCCGTTTGCGTCGCCGGTGTGCTCACCGGCAACACCGATCGCTCCATCATCAATCACCTACTGGGCGGCGACCTGAAATTGGTTTGGGACGAATCATCCAATCACGTCTTCATGACCGGCCCGGCGCGTGAGATTTTCGAAGGCAATTGGCCGACCTGATGAAACTAGCACGTCGCTGGACGTCTGGCCTGAAACGGCTCAGGAACAAAACCTTCAACCGTACTTTATGGCGTTTCTCTGGGATGACGCTAGCCAAGGGGCTCGTCTCTTGGATGGATACGTTGCAATTCCAGTCCTTGTACGTCGATCCGACGACCGACCCAGGTCTTCCGATTTTCCAGGGCCCCTGCATCTTTCTCTTTTGGCATGAGTATCTGGCCTTTCCTTTTGCATTGCGGGGCCACTGCGGCATCGCCATGCTGGTCAGTCGCCATGCGGATGCCGAGTGGCTTTCTCAGGCAGCCCATTTTCGAGGCTTTCAGACGATTCGCGGCTCCAGTTCGCGAGGCGGCACGGAGGTGCTTCGCCAATTGCTCAACGAAGGTCGCGGCCTCAATCTTGCGGTGACCCCCGACGGTCCCAGAGGCCCCCGGCGGAAACTTGCGGTGGGGGCCGTCTACCTGGCGATGAAGATGCAGGTACCGATTGTGCTGGTGGGATTCGGGTACGATCGTCCCTGGCGGGTCCAGCGCGCATGGGATCAGTTCGCGATACCGCGCCCAGGCAGTCGAGCCCGAGCGGTCTTCAGCGACCGAATCCATTTGCCCGAGCAACTGGATCGAAACGAACTGGAGGGTTGGAGAGCGAGCTTGGAGTCGCAGTTGCTGGAATTGACGACGAAGGCAGAGCATTGGGCGACCAGTGGAGCCTCCATGCCGGGTGCTTCGCCGCTGTATCGCGCCCCCTGGAAAGGAGCTCAAGGGAGTCTCCCCAAGCGAAGATCGGAGTGAATCGGCAAGTGATTCCTACGCCACGATAAAGAGACGTCGATAGCCGATTGGTTCGTTCGGTCTAAAATCGAACGGTTTTTACTGCGGTCCATCCGGCAATTCCGTGGGTCGAATCGGTCCGGCTTACCGGAGTCGGCGAGATGGACTCGTAGAGCCAAGGGCTACGGATGCAAGGCGAGCGATGGATCTTGACTCTCCCTTTGGGAGGGTCGCGAGGAACGAGCGGGGAGGGCCTTGTCATTCAGCTCATTCCATCGCGGACCATTCTGCGACCATTCTGCCCCACCGGACGATTGCGGTGTCTCCCTCCCCGCCTCGTCGTTCCTCCTCAGCGACCCTCCCCGAGGGAGGGTAAAAAAACCGATCTCACTCTCTCCTTGGGAGGGTCGCCTGGCTGCTTTAGCCACCGGCATTTCTTGATTCGCTACAGTGAAGCGATCCTGACCCACGCAATCCCAGGATCGCCCTCTACTGCCCCGCAATATTCAGCTCGGCCACATCCTTGTCCTGTGGCTGATAGTCCGGCTTGACCATCGTCCCGTCGTGGACGCCAGAGCCCCAGATTTTCGCTCCTTTCAGCTGCGCACCAAAGTCACGGTGAATCTGCTCGGCCACCTCCACCAGGGTCTCCCCTTGACGAATCGTGAACGGCTTGGAGAAGTCCGTCTGCTTGGTCTTTGGATTCCTGGAATAGACCCGCACCACATCCAATCTCCGAAAGCATTCCTCTTTGAGCCGATCGAGCGACGCGGGGTCCATGGCAGACAGTTCGATGCGATCCAAATCCAGCGGCACCAGCTCGTCAAAGCACTCCCGTCTCTCTCCGGCTCCCTCCACATCCGATTGATTGAACACCACCAATGTCTGCGTGTAGGTTGTCCCGATATCTTCGTCATCCAATTGGCTGATCCTGCCCAAACGGGTCTTGCTTCCCTGAAAGCGTTCAAGCACGGCTAGCGTATCCTCGCACAGAGTCTCCTGCCCCAGTCCAACGACCAGCAGCACCAGATCGGCAGAACGCACCAGATTGAACGTGCCAGAATCAAATACCTCTCTGCTGATTGCCGGAAGGTCGACCAACTGCATCGGGCAGTCTTCGAAAAGCATCATTCCTGGCAACGGAGCCTGCGTGGTGAAAGGGTACGGTGCGATCTCCGGCTTGGCTCGCGTCAGACTGGCCAGCAATTGGCTCTTTCCTGTATTGGGTCCCCCGACCAGAACGATGCGCCCAGCCCCCTGCTTGGGAAGTCGTTGACCAGGTTTGGCGACCCCGGTCGACTTCTTGTTCGCCAGATCGGCCTTCAACTTGGCGATCTTTCCTTTGAGATCCGCCTGCAGCTTGTCAGTCCCTTTGTGCTTGGGAATTTCCCGAAGCATCACCTGCAAGCATTCCAATTCCTCTTCCGGACTCTGCGCGGCGCGATAGTCCGCCTCTGCCTTGTGGTATTGAGCTGTCAGATTGGCTGGCATGATCGCACCACAGGTCCAAAGGGAACGAGAATCGCGTGGATCAACACCAATCCACGCTTGTCCGGTAGTGTTTCATTTCCAATCGCCTTTGACAAGCGTAGTGCAAAACGGAGCGATCGGGCCAACAGTGAACCAGAGGAACTCCGAAATCGCGCTGGCCTTGAAGCAGGCCGCAGGGAATGATCGAGCGATCCACATGCGACCGGTGACGACCGGCCTTGCCCGGAAACCTGATCCCTTCGTAGGACACATCAGCAAGGGGCTGAAGAAGAGCAAACCGCAGGTGGTCCGATCAGGTTCGATCGTCGCTCTTCCCGCTTAGATGCCACAACAAAAATCGCAGTGTTGCTGGCTGTTCCGCAAAAAGTGTCTCCGTCGACTCCACCTCAGAAGCGTTCAGATATTCTGAAACTCCGATGGGCCGCTCAACCTTCCAGCGATGCCGTTCCAAACTTTCCCCGGAATCGCTGGATGCTGTCGACAGATTCTTCCCTTGACCTGCAATGGCCAGATTCTGGCCGCTCGATTGAAATCCATCCATGGATTCATGGTCCCTGCCAGTTGGGGGATCGACAAGATTCAGACGGCAGTCGGAGGCGATGTCGCGCCAACGCGGACCATGCACCCATCGACAGCTGGAGTACGCTGCGACCAACTAGATGGGTCGATCCCGGCCACGCCTTTTTTATCGGTCCATGCCGAGTCGATGTTGCAAGAAATCAGCCTTGATTTTTTTAGCGACGGCAATCACTTCAGATCCCTCCGTTGTGAAATGCGGTCACTACCGGCTCCTTCAACCCGATTCGCCTTGTCAGGGTTGAATCGATGCGATTTTGGTAAACTCTTGGTTCAAGAAGAAAGCACAGACCATATTCGATTCGTAGCGCCTGGAGAGAAGGGAGTCTTCGCGGTGTCTTCCCATAGCGGCATCCTAAATTTTCTGGGATGGGATCGGCCTATCCTTCATTCGGCCATCGATTGGTTGGTCGAACATTATCCGCCAGACGGGGGTCGCTGGCGATTGAGTGGCCTCCGCATTCTGTTGCCCAGCGGTTACGCCACGAGGAAGATGCGCGAGCTGTTGGCTGGAAGGGCGGAGAAGGAAGAATGGCTTTTGGAGCCGCCGCACTTGATGACGGTTGGACATTTCCAGGAGAAACTGTATGTCGTCAAGAAACCGATCGCTTCACGCGCCACGCAGATACATGCTTGGCTGAAGGCGCTGCGGGACACCCCAGCCGAACAGCTGGCTTCCGTTTTTCCCGACTGGAATCCCGAAGCGGCTTTCCTTGAGCGAGTGGAGTACGCCCAGATCCTTTTTCGTTTGTACGATGAAATTTCAGAAGACTTGATCGATTTCGGAGTGGTAGCTGGAGAGGTCGAACAACTCGAGGAGCGACGACGCTGGTCCGTGCTGCAGAAGGTCCACGAAAACTACCTACGAACGCTGGATCGCCTGGAGCTTTGGGACAGGCAGGCAGCGCGTCGATTTGCGCTCAAAGAAAAGGAAGTGCGGACCGACCATGACTTGGTGGTCTTGGGAGCGATCGATCTATCGAAGTCGCACCAGGACTTTCTTCAAGCGGTACGGGGGCGTGTTCACGTTCTGATCGCTGCACCAGAAGCGTGGCGGGACGGCTTCGACAGCCTCGGCATCCTCAAATCGGACGTTTGGACCGATTTGAAGCTGACGGTGGATCGATCCATCCTGAGAATCGCCAGTGGCCCCAAGGAGGCAGCGGAAGAAGTCTGCCGTGTTTTGGCGCAGTTGCCAGAAGCGACCAGCACGCAGGACGTGACCTTAGGCGTTCCCGACCTGGAGCTGATCGATCCGATCCATGATCGACTGGATCGAATCGGAGTTCGGACTTGTAGCGCGTTGGGAAGCCCCCTGAAAGCCTCCGACCCATTTCAACTTCTGCAAAAAGTCGCCGCCTATCTACAGCAACGCACCTGGGAATCCTTTGCGGCTCTCGTCCGCCATGCCTCCGTCTTCGACTACCTGACGGCTCAGCGAGGAATTCCACCGAACTTTCTGCCAAGCCTGGATGACTACTACCAGCGCACCTTGGTTTCGCGAGTCGACTTGAAGGAATGGCCAAGGGGCGATGACCCGCGATGTTCCGAACTTGCATCCGTAGCGATCCAAACCGTCCGAGAAGTCGATCGCTGGCTGGATGGCCTGCGATTCGAACGCCTCCCGATCGCTCGTTGGGCCGAACGATTGCGGGGAATGTGGGAGGAACTCGATGAACGGCCAGAGGGATCCAATGATTCAAAGGATTCGGGTGACTCGGAAGAGACTCAGCGATGGCTGGAGTGCTACCGCGCGCTGGCAAACCTCTGCAGTGAATTGGCTTCGGTGCCGCCACCGCTGCAAGAATCTGTCACCTTGCGCGATGTCCTTCAATGGCTCGAAAAAGAGTCCGAAGGGGAGATGATCAAGCAGCCTCCGGACCCGAGCGCATTGGAAATGCTTAGCTGGCTGGATTTGGTCTGGGATGATGCGGATGCCCTGCTGTTGACTGGATTCCATGACGGGGTTGTGCCCCACGCGATCGCCAGCGACGGATTCCTAACCGACAGCCTTCGCAAGAAGCTGTTTCTACAGAACGATGCCCGACGGTACGCTCGGGACGCTTACTACCTTCAGATCCTGCTCCATGCTCGAAAGCACCTGACGATTCTTTACCATCAGAAGGATCGCGATGGCACCCCTTTGTTACCCAGCCGCTTGCTTCTGGCAGTGCCACTGGAGGAAATCGCCGAACGAGTCACCACCCTTCTCTCACCACCTCCCGAGTCACCACCTCCCGAGTCACCAACTGCTGTTGCGGATCGCTGGATTCCCGATCCAGAGAAAACCCGAATCGACATTCCGCAACCGAAAGTCGATCAGATACACCTTCCTGAATCGATCTCGGTGACCGCCTTTCGAGACTACCTTGCCTGCCCCTATCGATTCTATCTGCAGCGTGTGATCCGCCTTCAGGAAGTTTCCGACGAGTCGTCGGAGTTACCGCCAAATCTATTCGGCGACATGGTGCACTACAGCCTGGACCGTTGGGCGAGATCGAAGTACGCCAACAGCATCGATCCCAAAGAGATCACCGACTCGCTAGTTCATCATCTGAATCAATGGGTCAAGACAAATCTGGGAAGGGATCTCTATCCTGCCATCCAGTTGCAGATCGAGCAGGCGAGGATGCGATTGGAAGCTTTCGCGGAGATTCAGGCGGCGCGCCGTGGGCAAGGCTGGGTCATCAAAGAGGTGGAATTCAGCATCGACCGCAGCCATGCCATCGGAATACCGAGCGATCGAAGTGGTCTGAAGATCCACGGCAGGATCGATCGAATCGACTATCACGAAGAGACCAATCGGTGGGCAATCTGGGACTACAAGACCAGCGAAACACCCAAAGACCCAGCAAAAGCTCATTTCCTTTCCAATCAATGGCGAGATCTCCAACTGCCGCTGTACCGTCACCTCGCTTTCTCGATCACCAATACCCTCGACGTCGACTTGGGCTACATCCAGCTACCCAAGTCGCTAGAGAAGATTCAGTTTCAGGAGGCAAAATTCCAAGCCGATCAACTAGCGGAAGCGGATCGCAAGGCGATCGAGACATTGCAAAACATCGCGGAGAAGAAGTTCTGGCCCCATCAAGAAGCCCGCTTCCCCGACAGCGACCCTTTCCGGTCGATCTGCCAGACCGACGTGATGCGAAGTGAAAATGTAGTGTCCAATCCAGAGGCACACTCCAGTGCCTTGGGAAGGCGGAGAGCAGGAACGGCGAACCGGCC
>B570J29032_109959089_pt1 | contig 18145 bp, 20 predicted proteins | sample LakMenEpi16Nov12_FD_29032 | JGI IMG/M metagenome (IMG submission 29032) | reverse complement strand
ATCTAGACAATTATCTGAAACTGGAGGAAGTCCTAGAGGTGGATTACAATTTGAAGAAGAGGAAGAGGAAGAGGAAGAAGAAGCGGGTTCTCCTATTGTTGCATCTGCTGTTGCTGTTGCAGAACCTGCTCCAAAATCAGGAGGAGCAAAAGCATCTGCCGACTATTCTAAAATGATATTATCAAATGAAGATATAGATTCTGGGAATCTTAAGGCACAACTCCAACCATATTTAAAAGAATTAAAAGATGATGTAAAGGCATATTTTACAAGTCTTGATAATTTAGACCCCGATAAAGTAATAATAGAAGATAGATATAACAGATTAAAAACAGAAATGAAAAATGCAGGTTCGGGAACAGCAAATAAATTATCCGTTATTGGTATAAAAACAGTATTAAAAAGTGCAAACACTAAAGCATTAATGAATACTGTATATGGTGGTAAAAAAGAAGGAAGTGGGATGAGAGGACGAGGAATTTATAAACCACAAAAAAGATATGATGTCATTAAATCTTCAGATATTGATAATACTAAAGGGATAAAAGCATCTCCGAAATTTGTTCCTTTTGGTCGTTTTATTATTCATCAAAATCAACTTAAAAAAGATATTGTATCTATTAGAAGACCTACTGGTTCATCTGTTGCTATTCTTCCATCTTCAAGAGTATCCCGTAAATTGGGCGATATGTTGCGAAAAATAGTCGGTGGTGGTGTTCCGTCATTTGATGAATTAAATAAATTAGATGACGAAGAACGGGCATTTCTTCATAAAGTCGCCAGAGAAACAAATATAGATGATAAAATATCTATTCCTACACCACAAAAAGACGAAGAAGAAAAACTTATTAATGAATTTGAAATATTAAGAGGTCAAATTGTAGCGGGTAATGATAATATGGAACTAATTAGAAAATTTAGAATTGCATTAGTTAAAATGGGTAGTAAAGGGTTAATCCCTAAATCTCAAATGAAGGAATTATTATTAGATATAGCAACTTTATAAATATTTAGGATTATTATTTTTATTATTATTTTTATTTATACTTTTTTTTAGTATAAATAAATATGAAAAGATGTAAAGTTGTGCAGTGTTTTTGAACTTTTTTATAATTGAAATTTCAATTTTTTTTTTTATTTTTTATTTTTTCATTTTTCACTTATAAAAAAGTTCAAAAATGATGCACCAGTTTTCAAGTTTTCATATTTAGGATTATTGGTATTTTTTTTTTTAAGAATTTATTATTTATAAAAATAATAATCTAATTATATTGTATATATATGTATAGACCACAAGTTAATAATCCCGCTTTAAGATTACAAACTAAATCGTCAGGATTCCAAACTCCATTTTTTTTTGGCGGTTCTCAAACTCCTATTAATCTTAATCTACCATCAACAATATATTCTGGTTCTGGTGTTTTTTTAAAAGAGCATAGTATGCCAGATAATAAGAAAATACAATATGATAAAGGAAAATATAATATAAAAACTTTTAAAATGCCATTATTTTAATTTAAATTTAATTTCTAATTATAATATATAAATGAGAACTCTAATTATTAACTCAACAAATTTAATTTTGGACGGTCAAAATAATAAACTAGTATATAAATTTCCAAATTCAGTTAAATTTCAAGACCATTATATCGCTTTAAGTAGTCTGCAAATGTATTATAGTTGGTTTAATATTACAAGTGCTTTAGTAAATAATACATTTTCTTATAATTGGATAGATAATACTGGCGTTCCTACAACATATACAATTACAATCCCAGATGGTGTTTATGAAATAGCAACATTAAACGCTTTATTACAGTTTGAATTCATTCAAAACAACCATTATTTAATTAGTTCAACCGGCGATAATGTATATTATGCTGAGTTTTTAGTTAATCCATCTAGATATGCCGTTCAAATAAATACATTTTTATTTCCTACTGCTCTTCCTGCCGGTTTTACTGCTCCTGCCGGTCTAACTTTTCCTCCTCAAAGTTTCAATCCCATTATAACTCTTCCGGCACAAATAAATCAAATTTTCGGATATGTTGCGGGATTTGCTACAGACCAAAATTTAAATAATGCATTTGTTCCTCCAGTATCTCCTTATGTGTCTAAACTTGCTAATGGCACATTATCATATATTTCTACAACCGCCCCTAATGTTCAACCAAATTCTTCTGTTTTAGTTAATATGTCTAATATTGATAATGATTACGCACAACCTACAGGAATTATTTATACAATTATTCCTTCTGTTGGTATAGGTGAAATTATCAATGAAAAACCCCCTGCTTTTATTTGGAATAAATTAATAAATGGAACATACAATGAACTAAGAATAAATTTATTAGGAACAAATTTATCACCTATTAAAATTAACGACCCATCAATGGTTTTCGTTTTTGTTATTAGAGAAGCAACTGAAAATATTTAAATTCAATAAATTTATTAATATTTTTAATATAAAAATTAATTATTTTTATATTAAATTAAAGACAACTTAATTATATAGAGATTACTTCTAATAAACCTTTTCTAAATCTTTTACTAGAATCTTCTTCCATATCAATTAATAATGGACTGAATTTTTCAGAAGTAGCATATTGATATAATGCTAATAATTGTTCTTTTGAAATACCTAATCCAAATTCTGATAAAATTAATTTTATTTCTCTATCACCACTTAATTTTAATAATACCATATATGAACAATTACTTCTTATAATTTTTGGTATTTTAAAAAAACTTTGACTAATAAATATAACGCTTACATTTAATTTTCTTGCTCTGATATAATAATTTTCAACCATAGATAAATCTTTAGATAAAACTAAATCATCCCAAACAACTAAATGATTTAAATCTTTATCATAATCATCTAATTTTGGAGTATTTGTTAATCCTTCCTTAATAATTATTTTATCAGTTTTAGATAAAATCCATTTATAAAGCGGTTCATCTTTATTTCTTGTTATTATATTTATTGTAGAAAATGTTCCTGTTTTTCCTTGAGAAAATAAATGGATTAAATTAATTAAAAAATTAGTTTTTCCAGAACCTGATGGAGCAACAATGCACATCCTAAAAGGAATTTTTAAATGATGTAAATTAAAATTAGGATTATCAACTTTATCAATAAAATTTTTAGGCATAATATCATACATATTAACAATCTTTCCTTCTTTATTTATATCTTTCTTTTTAGACATTATATATATTATTAAGATAGAAATTATTTTATTATTTTATTAAATAAAAAATATCTAATATAATTATATATATAATGGCAACTTATAATCCACCTACAGAAAATTTAGCAATATTTGACGCTTCAGTCTTTTTAACACAAGATATACCTTTAACACCTGCTGAAGCAGATAAAAGATATTTAAAATTTCCTAATGCTCAAGGAACAGAAAATATGGCAGATACTAATATTAATGGTGTTCTTACTGCAAATTCTACATCAAATTTTAACGGAAATTCAACTTTTGCTTTAGGAACTACAACAACACTAAATGGAATTACAAATATTAACGGGAATTCAAATTTTGCTACAGGAACAACTATTACAACTAATCAAGCAACAATAAATATTGGTGTTGGTGGTTCTGGAAGTGTTAATTTAGAAAGTCCTCTTAATGTTGGCGGTTTCGGTTCAATAAACTTACTTAATGCAGATATTCAAATGAACGATGACTCTATAATTAACCAATTTGGAACTAGAACAATTCCTAATGTTTTATATTCAACAAATATTTTAAATGGGTCTCGTATTCAATATAATAGTGATAATACACAACAAACTTCCGCCTTCACTGGTGCAGGTTCAAGTGCTGGTTCATATACATCAACTAATATGACAATAGATAGTAATGGCAAAATAACTGCTATTAGTAATGGAACAGCAAACGGGGATGCTGATATGTTATATTTAACAAATACTAGTGGATGTTTAGATGCCTCTAAAATTGTCGGAACAAATTGGAATATAACAATCGGATTCCAACCATCAGGAGTAAGAGCAATCCAAACAAATTCAACAGGGCAATATGTAGCGGTCGCCCAAAATAGTGTGGGATATTCTTTTTCAAGTGATTACGGACAAACATTTACTACATTTGCTGGTGTTTATGCGAGTGAAAGAACAAGAGGTATTGCTTTTTCTGCATCTGGACGCTATTTTTTGGTTCAAACTGGAAATGGTTTTAATGGCAATCTTTATTGGTCTCCTAATTATGGAGCATCTTTTACTGGTTTAATTGGTGGTGGCATTACTTCTTCTGCTGATGTTTGTATAGATACAACTTGCATTGATGCTGATGGAACTAGATTTTATACATTCAATTTAAACGGTTCTACACCTACGCTATATAGGTTTGTATTAACTGGTGCTGGTGCTATTACAACGGCAACAACAACTACATTCGGAGGTTCAACATCTTTTTCAGTTGTTTCGGCGTTAAAATGTAGTGCTGATGGGAAATATGTAATGTTTAATGGACAAACTGGAGGCATTAATTATATTTATCATTCAAGCGATTATGGAGCAACCTTTACACAACAATCAACACCAGCAAATACAACATTAGGGGGTGGGGGTCAAACTGTTGCTATGTCTAAAACTGGTGAGATTATGGTGGGTGTTTGTAGAAATACATCAAGCGGGAACACTCTAGTATTTGTAAGTAATAATTATGGTTTAAATTGGTTTAGTGCTGGGAATATTTTAGTTAATCCTTCAGCAGGGTTTATATTTGATAGAATAACAATGAACGGAGATGGGAATATTATTATAGGGTCTGCTGTTGATACGGCAGGAGACGAATATTTTTATGCAACTTCTAATCTTGGGTTCAGTTGGTTTGAAGCAACAGGTAGCAATGCCGGAGAAAGATTTTGTGCCATTTCAAATGATGGTTCTTTATTATATTCTATACTACCTACACCAGCAAACGATTTTGTTTCCACTTCTTTTCCTTTACGAGTAGTCAATACAACTAATTTAGAGGCGAAGCAAATTGTAGTATCTGTTCCTTCTTATTTTGAAGACTTTTATTTTGCAAATACTGCTTCTACAATTTTTGGAGAAATTATTCCTTTTACTCAAACGGGAGTCGGAGGAACAGCAAATATTTTCGGCGGTGCTTATGATGCTACTATTCAAACTGTCGCAGAGCGTAGGTTGGGTATGGTTTTTATGAACTCAACCGCCACATCTGGTGATGAGAGTCTTTTAGAAAGTGATGATACATACCGCTTTCCTATGTTTAGTTCGGTTGCGTTTGGGTTTATTCCTTTAGGAAGTGGCACTTTCACAGCAACAACTGGCAGAACAGACCAAACGCAGATAATTATGGGTTTGGGAGTAATAAATAATCCAACTGGTTCTTTTTCACAGACTGGGGTATATTGGAGATTGACCGCAACCACTTCATCTGCCGTAAATTGGAGTTTGGTAGAAGATAATGTAATCCAAGAAACTATTTCAGGAACTGGTTTAACAGGTCAATTAACGGGAAAATGGTTAAGATGTAAAATATCATTCTATAACAACGGAGCAAACTTTTTTGGAGAGTTTTGGAACTTGTCTGATAGTGCTTATTATAGAACTAATAACTACGCAACAAACGCTCCTACTGCTCAAACTAATTTGTCAGTCGCTATAAATGTTGGAACAACTAATGCAACAACAAAAGCATTAGGATTGGATTATGTTGCTATAGAATTAAACACCCTACCTCTTGGTGGTTTATCAACATCATTCCGTTAATTTTTTTCTAATTATATATAATGATGAAAAGCGAACAAGATAATAAAACATTATATGAAAGTTTTATTAATAGAGTATCAATTGAAGAACAAATAAAAACTCAAAATAAATATATAACAATTATTTTAGGATGTTTAATAATAGGAGCAGTATTATTATTATGTATCTTAATTATATAGATGGAGTGGAGCGACGACATTGAAAACATTTTAGAGAATATTAGAATTAATAGTGTTGTGTTAAGTTCATATCATAAAGAAAGATATTATCATTATAAAGGTCATTTAAAATATTTTAAACTACCATTAATAATTTTATCATCAATTACATCAATTGCATCTGTCGGGTTAAACGGATATATAAATCAATCTACTGTAAGTCTTACAACTTGCTTATTAAGTTTAACATCTGCTATTCTGGCAAGTATAGAATTATATTTAGGTATTCAAAAAAATATGGAACAGGAATTAATAGCAAGTAAAAACTTTCAATTATTAAGTTATAATATTTATAAAGTATTATCATTAGAAAGAGACCATAGAGTTGAAAAAGGACGATTATTTCTAGATGAAATTTATAATGAATATATTAAACTAATAGAAAATTCTAATTTAATAAAGAATAAAAAATTAAAGGATGCTCTTGCGGAAATTCCTAAATTGTATATATTAAGTTCTAAAAATACAACTCCAAAAAATGAAGAAATTAATTTTGGATTAGAATTACACCAATTGGGAGAAAATAATGTATAACTTAATATATATATATGGCAATACCACTAAATAAAGAATTATATGAAAAAGCAAAATTAATTGCAGATGAAACATATGATAAATCTAGTGCATATAAGTCGGGTTTTATTGTAAAAACTTATAAAAAACTTGGAGGGAAATATAAAAATACTAATGAAGAAAAGGATTTAAAAAGATGGTTTAATGAAAAATGGTCTGATGTTTCGCCTTTAAAAACTGATTCATCATATCCAGTTTATAGACCTACAAAAAGAATTAATAAAAATACTCCTTTAACTGTTGATGAAATTGATAAAAATAATTTGTTAGAACAAAGTATAATAAAACAAGTTATTAAAGGTAAAAAAAATTTAAAACCATTTAAAGAAATAAAAGGTTCTGGTGTTCCTCTTGCTTTTGGAGATTATGAAATTGACCCATACGCCTATAAACAAGCAAAAAAACTAAATATAACAATTAAACCTAGTAATAAAAAAAATAAAAAAATAGATATTTATGATAAAAATAATAATTATTTAATGAGTGTTGGCGATACAAGATATAATGATTATAGAAGTTATATTAAAGAAAAGGGATATGAATATGCCGATACAAGAAGAAGATTATATAAAATTAGACATCAAAAAAATAGATTAAAAGAAGGAACAGCATCTTTTTATGCTGACCAGTTATTATGGTAAATTTAATAAGTGGAAAAATAATATATAGAAAATAATTTTATTTTCTATATATATATTATATGCCAAAGAAAGTAGTTGATAAAATTAATAAAATTAAAGAAAAAACTAAATCAGATAAGAAATTAGAATATACATATGAAAGTGGAGATAAAAAAAAGAAAAATATTATTATTGATATTGACAAATTAATAGATTATCATAATAATGGAGGGAAAACTATTACTACTAAAACTAAAACAACACCAGAAGAAGTTGAAGAAGTTGAAGAAGTTGAAGAAGAACCAGCACAAATAGCACCAGTAAAAAAAGGAGGAAGAAAACCCAAATATGCAACAGATGAAGAACGAAAAAAAGCAAAACGAGAACAAACATTAAAATCTAATAAAAAAAGATATGATGAGAAAAAAAAAGCAAAAGTAGAAGGCGAAGGGATTATAGATACATTTTCAAATTTAATAAATAAGGGTTCAAATTTTATTGAGAAAACCGGAGATAAAATTAAAGAATTTGGAAAAGCAGTTATATATGGTAGAAATGATTATCAACCAAAAGGAAGAAATATTTTAAAAAAATATGGTGAAGAACATATTTTAGAAATTGAATTAGGAAGAGACCCTGTTCTTCCTGCTCTTAAATCAGTTTTAAATTTTGTTAGTGGTGGTCAATTTGGGAAAAATGTAGAAAAGGCAAATTATGATGATTTATTTCATTTATTTATGGTCATTACTTTAGAAAGTGGGAAAAAGATTATGATAGAAAAAAATGAAGTAATTGTTATTAGTGAAGCGATTCCTGCTCGTTCTGAGAAAGCACAATATAGAAAAGTTCCTCCTCCTCCTCATCAAAACCATATAAATTTTAAAACTTTAATGGATAATGCACAAAAAAGAATGGGTAATAAATATTTTACTTATTCAGCAAAGGATAATAACTGCCAAGATTTTTTAGTCAATGTATTAAAAGCAAATAATATCGGTAATCAAGATGATTTTAATTTTATTAAACAAGATACAAAACAACTATTTAAAGACCTTCCATATCTTAGAAAGTTTGCAAATTCAATTACAGATTTTGCTGGGAAATTAGATGTGGTTATATCAGGAAAAGGAATTAAATCAGACTATGAAGTTCAAAGTGTTATTTTTGAAAAAAATAAATGGGATATTAAGTCTGCTAAAAAATGGTTAAGAGAAAATAATTATATTGCTCCAAAGGTAGATGAAGAAGAAAATTATATAAGATTTAGACAAATTGAACCAAATATTTTAGAAAATTCAGGATTTGATAATTATAAAACAAAATCTTTAGGAAAATCAGGAATAAAATTAATTATAGGTTATAAAAAAAAATCTAATCCTAATGTATATAAAATGGAAGGTGGAAAAATAAAGTCTAAGGATGTTGAAAAATTTTTTAGAAATCTTGGGAAAAAAGTAGTTGGTAAAAAAGCAACAAAAGATATAGAAAAATTCGGGAATAAAGCAGGAGATTATATCACTAAAAAGAAAGGCGGACTTGCTACTGATTTAATTGATTATGGCGTCCCCGCTACTACTGGAGCAATATTAGGGGGTCTTGGTGGTCTTGCTGGTGGTCCGCTTGGTGGAGTTGCTGGTTCTGCTATGGGTTCTAAATTAGGAAAAGAAATTATTGCGAAAGAACTTCATAAAGCAACTGGGGCAGGAGTTAAAAGAACAAATCCTTGGATTACTTTTGTTAAATCTTATGCATCAAAAAATGGTATGAAATATAATGAAGCATTAAAAGACCCTAAATTAAAATCTGCATATCAAAAATCAAAAAACTAAATGGGGACGGGATGCCCGAACCGTCCATTAAAGAAAAAATAGAAGGTGGGACTTTATCAATGACTGAAAAAAAAGAATTAAAACAAAAAATTTATCCAGCAGATAAAAATGAAATATTGGATGAATTTAATAAATTAAAAGATTTAGGATGTCCTAAAGAAACTGATTTAATGAAGAAGGTGGGAAATATTATTATAGATTTTTTCACTGCTATACAAAGAATGGAAACACTAGGGAAAAGGGGATATGATTTTTTTTATGTATGGGAAAATAGAAATAAGTTTTTAAAAGTCCCAAGTATAAAACGGATGATTGAATATTATAAAAAATATTCTCCTAACTATCCTATTCAAAAGGTTTGGTGGCGAACATATAATATTTATTTTGGTTCTGTAAGTCAATTTAAACCATTAATTGCAATGTTGGTATATTGTAAATATCGCCCAAAATCAATATTAGACCCAACTATGGGATGGGGAGGAAGGATGGTCGGTGCTTGTGCTCTTGATATTCCAAAATATATTGGAATAGATTTAAATATTGATTTAAAAAAACCATATGAAGATTTTGTTAATTTTTTAAAACCACATACAAAAACAGATATAAAATTATATTTTCAAGATGCATTGACAACAGATTATAATAAATTAGATTATGATTTAGTTTTAACATCTCCACCTTATTATAATATTGAATTATATAAAGGAACAAATAAAATGACAGAGGAAGATTGGAATGAAAAATTTTATAAACCATTATTTATTAAGACATTTAATGGTTTAAAAATGGACGGTCATTATTGCTTAAATGTTCCTTTAAAAGTATATGAAGATGTTTGTTTAAAAGTTTTAGGAAAAGCAGATGAACAAATACCACTTCCAAAAAGTAAAAGAACACCAGAAGAAACATATAAAGAATATATTTATGTTTGGAAAAAGAAAAATAATATTGTTCTAGGTGGTTCATTAAGTTCTGAAGAAGATAAATTAATAAAAAAATTAACTCCTATAGAAAAAGTCGGAGATAATTATATAAAAAGGGATGATAAATTTGAATATGCCGGACAAAAAGGCGGAAAAGTTCGTTCTGCATTATATCTTATATCAAAAGAAAAAGATTTAAAAGGATTAACAACTGCAGGGAATAGAAACTCGCCACAAATTAATATAATTAGTTCTATTGGTCAGAAAATGAATCTTCCGGTTGTTGCTTTTACTGGTGGTGGTGAATTAGGAGATGAAGTTAAAGAAGCACAAAAAAAGGGGGCAATAATTAAACAAGTTAGACCATCATATGAATCAGTTATTAATGCTAGAGCAAAAGAATATAGTCTTAAAAAAGATTATTTATATATTCCGTTTGGTATGGATTCATCAGAAGTTCATCCAATAACTGCCGAACAAGTTAGAAATATTCCAAATGATGTAAAAAGAATTGTTGTTCCTGTTGGTTCTGCAAGTTCATTAATTGGTATTATAGAAGGTATTAAAAAATATGAACCAGATATAAAAGTTTTAGGTGTTGTTGTTGGAGCAAATCCTATAAGAAAATTAAATAAATATATTCCAGATTGGAAAAAGTATGCAAAATTAAAAATTTTAAAAACACCTTATCATAAACCCGCAGAAAATAATGAATTCGGGGATTTATTACTAGACCCCTATTATGAGGCGAAAGTTCTTCCTTTTATAAAAAAGGGGGACTTATTATGGGTGGTTGGTGTTCGGGAAACAGTTTAAAAATTTAAAAATAATATTTTAAATTTTTAATCTAACTTAATTATATATATAAGAATGAATAATGATTTAAATGAAAATCAATTAAATACAATTTATGACAACTTCCAAAAAGAACAATTAAAGATGATGAATGATTTAAAAAATAATAATAATGATGATACACTTAAAGCAAAACATATCCAAAAACAAATATCTTTAATAAATACTATAAATATAAATATATTAAGATTTAGGAATAATAATAAAATATATACTGAAAAATTAAAAAATATCTAAGTATAATATAATATGAATAGAAAAGTAAATATGCCATTATTGAAATTTTCACATCTTAGTCGTCAAACTAGAGGAATAAAACAAGGAAAAGGAATCGGTGCTGTGCTTTTAGATGGTGGGATGGGTGGTCAGAGTTCTTATGAGTCAGTAGATAATTATATGAATACTACAAATGCCCCTTCATTTTCTGGAAGAGGATTAGGAAGTTTAAGAAATAAAATGGAAAATCTAATTATTAAACCATCTTATAAAAAACCCAAGAACATAAATTTTAATCTTTAAAAATATATAAGAAATTATATATTTACTGATATATTTTTTATAAATAATTAATTTATAAAAAAATATAATCTAATTCTATTATATATAAATGTCCTGCGATAAATTAGTTTATGACCTATCCCAAGAAATAGAAGGTTCTCCCAATGTATTCATTAAGAAAGATTGGTTGAATATTTTAGATAACCAAAACGGGCAATATAGTTCTAATCAATCTGTCATAGATACTTCTCAATTGTCCAACTCTAACAAATATATGTCGTATAGGGAAGCATACCTATCCGTTCCAATGTTATTAACTTTAACATCATCAACACCCGCATCTAATGTGGTATTCGCCCCCGAAACTGCCGGAACTTCTGCAGATTATACAATGGGTCTTAAAAATTGGTTTGGAACAATTGTTCATTCATTAACTTTAGATTATAACGGAACTACTATTATTCAACAAACCCCCTATATTAATATGTGGAATTCATTTAAATTATTAACTTCCTTATCTTGGAATGATGTTGCAGTTATGGGTTCTACTATTGGATTTTATCCCGATAATCCTTTAACTTGGGCATATAGTTCTGTTGTTCAACCAGCAGGAATTGGTGTATGTAATAATACTAATGTTCGTCTAAATGTATTATATGGTGTTGAAGTATCTGGTGCTTTTAATAACTATGCATCAGGAAATGGTAATGATGGTTTTTTAAAAAGACAAACATATATAAATTTTGACCCTGCCGGAGTTCCATCTACTAATGCAGGAACAACTTATGAAGCAAATATTTTATCAACACAATCTGCCCGTAATCTTTGGAAATCATATATTAGTCTTAAAAGAAATGGTGTTAATGGTGGTGTTGCTGGAGTAATCCAAATTTCAGTAGTCGCAACCATCTACTTAAGACATTTACATTCATTCTTTAATATGTGCCCATTATTAAAAGGTGTATATATGAAAGCAACATTAAATCTTAATAATACATCAACATCTTTCACTTCTGCGGGTGCTGGAGGAAATTTAACTCTTACTTCAGTCTCAAATGCTGTTGGTGGTGTAAATCCTTTAATGATTGCTTCCGCTCTTGCTGGAAATGGTTCTGATACTTTAGGAGCAACAACATATATTGCAAATGTTTCTGTTGGTGCTGTTTGTTTAGATTCAAATATTACATCTTTAACTGGTAATGGAGCAATTAATGGACAATTATCAAGAAATATTTATTTATATATTCCTGCCTACACATTCAATCCAATTTTTGAACAAGCATACCTCTCTGCACCTATTAAAAGAATTAATTATACAGATGTCTATCAATATCAAATTTTAAATCAATCTACCAATTCACCATTTAACCAACTTTTAACAAATGGCATTGCTAATATTAAATCTGTTCTTGCTATTCCTTTCTGGTCTGCAACTGGTGGAGCAACTGACCTCCCCGCAAATCTTCCTGCATATTTAAGTCCTTTTGATACTGCCGGAACTGGAACTACTTCTCCAATGTGTTTATTAACTAATTTCAATGTTGTAGTATCTGGACAAAATATGATTTATAACACACAAAGATATTCTTTTGAACAATTTAATAATCAACTTTACGGCGTTAATGCTGTAAATGGTGGTCTTACTGATGGCATTAATAGTTCTTTAATAGACTTTCAATCCTTTGAACAATGTTATTCTTATTATTATGTTGATGTATCTAGAATGCTCCCTGTTGAAGAATCAGTTCCTAAATCCGTTCAATTAGTCGGTCAAAATCAATCTGTTCAACCTATAGATTTAATTTGTTTCATAGAATATGGTGTTTCTGTAAATATTGACGCTTTAACTGGAGCAAGAGTTTAAGAATTTTAATTAAGAAAATTCAGCATTTTTATTAATAATTAAATTATATATTTTGATATAAAAATATATAATAACTTATTTTTTTTCTAAGTCTATTATATAATATGTATAGACCGGTTGCAGTGAATGTTTCAAAAAAACAATTATCTAAACTTAGAAATGGGCATAAAGTGAGAGTTAAACCTCCAATTGAGGGAGAAGGGATTTGTTTAGTAGTTAGTCCCGATAATTATTCAATTCTTACAAGAACCTTTTCAAAATCAAAAGGAGCAGAAATTGCATTAAGTCCCGATGAATTAATGGCAAATAAAAATTTATCACCTGAAGAACATCAAAAAATGGCGGGGGAAATGAAAATGTCAGGTGGTGGTATTTTTGGGAAGAAATTTGATAGAGCAATAGCATCTCTCATCGGAAAAAATGCTAGAAGAGAAATTTATAAAAGAGCAGAAGAATATAAACCCTTAATTAAAGGAGGAATTACTACTGGATTGACCGCTGGAGCGACTGCATTAGGTGCATCAAATCCTGCTCTCATTCCATATCTACCAATGGCAGTTGGAGGTATTTCATCACTTGCTTACGATTATTTAGATAGACCTTCATATTATCAAGGGGATTCAGTCAAGAAAAACGCAAAAAGATATGCTAACGACAAAGCATTAGAAGTATTAAATGAAGAATTAGGAACTAATATGGGATATTTAGATAGAGCAGGAGTTGAATCTGCAATGGTGAATAAATTGCAATCAGAACAAGCAAGAATAAGAGAAGAACGAAGAATGGCAGGTTATGGTTTATATGCTGGTTCTGGTTTAGGATTAGGAATGTGTGGTGGTAGAATGCGTCCTATGTCAAGAACTGGCGGAAATGTAGGATTAAATGGCGGAAGTATTATGATGCAAAATCCCGCTCTTCAATCTCAACCATACGGAGCAAACTTTCAATTTCAACATACACTTCCTCCTCAATATCAAAAATTTTCAAGATAAATTTATTATAAAATAATAATTTAATTTAAAATTAATATAGAAATTTTTTTTCTATATTAATTATATATAATGCTAACTGATACTCAACTATATGAACTTGCTGATAAGATGAATATCCCATTAGAAGAAGTTATTTTTAAAACAGAATGCCCAGATAAATTTAAATTTAATAAATCATACATTTTTAATTTAGAAGATGAATATGATGAAAAGGGAAATTTAAGTAAAGGAACACATTGGACTTGTTTGCAAGTTAATAAATATCCTAATGGCAATATTCAAGGGGTTTATTTTGACCCTTACGGATGTTCTGCTCCAGAATCAATAAAACAATGTTATAAAAGAACAACTGGAAAACCATCTATCCCATTCACAGAAAAAGATATTCAAAGTTTAATGTCTAACGCTTGTGGATGGTATTGTTGTGCTTATTTACATTTTATAAATAATTTTTCAGAGCGAACAAAAGATTTATATTCTGATACTGAGAATTTTTTAGGAATGTTTGATGATTTAAATAAAAGCGTTGATTTTAAAAAAAATGAATTTATGTTAAAACATTTTTTTCAACCTAAGGATAAAAGCAAAAGGAAAGCAATTGAAGTAATAGCAAATCCAGATACTATATATTCAGATGTGAATGGTGAAGGAATAGATGCTTATGGTGTAAATGTTAATATTGTTGGTAAATAATAATATATCTAAATATGAAAAGATGTAAAGTTGTGCATCATTTTTAAACTTTTCTATAATTGAAATTTTGATTTTTGATTTTTGATTTTGATTTTTGATTTTTTGATTATAAAAAAGTTATAAAATGATGCTCAAGTTTTCAAGTTTTCATAAATATTTAAATATATAAAAAAACATTTAAATATAATTAAATATTAATATTTTTTATCTCATTATAATTATATATAAATGTCTAGTTTAAAAGATTACATTAAGGAAAAACGCCCAACATTAAGCAAATCATCTATTACAACTTATGCTTCTATCTTAAAAAATTTATATTTAAAAGTATTTGGAGCAGGAGATATTGATTTTAAAAAATATGATGATTATGAAAAAGTAATTAAATTTTTAAATGATATTCCGCCTAATAAAAGAAAAACAATATTATCTGCATTAGTAATAATTACAGATAAGAAACAATATAGGGATTTGATGCTTTCAGATGTAAGAGATTATAATAAAGAAATAGATAAACAAGAGAAGACACCAGAACAAAAGGAATCTTGGGTAGATTCTGAACAAGTTAATGATATATTTAAATCTTTAAAAGAAAATGCGGATTTATTATATAAAAAAAAGAAACTTAATATTAATGATTTACAAGAAATTCAATCTTATATTATTATTGCTTTGTTGGGTGGTGTATTCATTCCTCCTAGGCGTTCAAAAGATTTTGTAGATTTCAAAATAAAAAATATAACTGAAAATGACAATTTTTTAGATGGGAAGACTATGGTTTTTAATTCATATAAGACAAGCAAGACCTACGGACAACAAGTAATACCAATTGATAATATATTATTAAAAATATTAAAAAAATGGATTGCGATTAATCCAACAGATTATCTTTTATTTGATGCACATCTAAATCCCCTATCATCTGTAAAATTAAATCAGCGTCTCAATAAAATCTTTTCATCAAAAAAGGTTGGAGTAAATCAGTTGAGACATACATATCTAACTAACAAATTCGGGGACACTATAAATAAAAAAAATGAAATAAAAGAAACGATGGCAGATATGGGTAGTAGTTCGGGAATGTTAGAAACTTATGTAAAAAAATAAGTGTATATAATTAAGCATTTATAATATATTTTATATAAATATATTATAATTAATAATCTTTAAAAATAGGTTCAATATTATTATAAAAAAAATCTTGTTGTGTGATTAAGTAATCTTTTATTATTCTTTCATTAAGTTCTCTTTGTAGTAAATAGTGGTCTAAGAAATCACATTCAAATTCGCTTAAAGTTTCAATATTCAAATATTTTAGTATGTTCAACATTTTTATAATTTATATAGTTAATTTGTTTTTAAGTAGTTTTTTATATTAAAAATTAATATAAATATTTAGTTTATTTTAATATAAATATATATATTAATATTTAATTGCGTTTTATAAAAAAATAATATATACACTAATAATATATATAAAACAATGTTAAGAAGTTTTAAGGATGATTTAAAATATGGTTTAGAAAGGGAAGATGAAGTAAATATTAAATTAATAGACAAATTCAATGAAGATATAAAAAACACTAAAGAATTATATAATGATAAATATTATAAATATGATTATGAAGGAATAGTTTCTGGAACAAGATATGAATTAAAATGTAGAAAAAATAATAAAACAAAATATAATACAACTATAATCCCTTGTCATAAAATAAATGAATTAACAACTGCTAAAGATTTATATTTTATTTTCAATTTTACGGATGGAATAACTTATATAAAATATGATAAAATTTTATTTGATACATTTAATAAAAAATTAATAAAAATATTTAGAAGTGGTAAATATGACCCTCCAACAATGCATTTAGAAATTCCAATTAATTTATTGAATGATTTTTAATTTATTAAATGATTTTTAATATTAATTATAAAATAATATCTAGTATTATTATATAATGAATAGTTTAGAAGAAAAAGATTCAGAAATTAATTCAGTTGATGATATTAATGATTTATTTGTATCAGACGAGGAAGCGTATGAATTAGAATTATATAATCAGATAATTCTAGAACAGGAATCTATGGATTATATTTATAAAATAGAATTTTATAATAATTATAATAAAAAAATAAATAAATTATATTATTATAATGCGGTGGATACAAGATGGATTTTTGATAGCAACCAAAAATTTAATGTATTTTATATAAAAGTTTCAAAAACATCTTTAGAATATCAATCTGCAAAATGTAATTCAAAAACTTTAGATGAATTATCATCTAAAATTATTAATCAAAAAAAGAAAAAATATTATAATGAAGTATAAGTATTTTATTTTAATAATCTATTATTATTTTTTTTATTAAAAATTACATCATAAAATTGACTATGATATGCTAAAGTATAACATTTTAAGCATTTATTAGCATAATCACAATCTGATACTTTTAATTTTTTATTGCATTCAGAGCATTTGTTATTTATTTTTTGTTGTTTATCCATTATTAAATATATATAATAATTTGTCTTTATATATATTTATATTAATTTTTATTATAAACAATATATTATTTTTTAATATAAAACTTACTTAAAGACAAATTATTATATAGTAGTATATGATGAACGCTATTGAACAAGAAGAACAAGAACTTATTAATAAATTAAATGAGATTAAAATTAAGAAACAAATTTATGAACAAATTAATAAAAATAAACAACTCATTAAAGATTTAACTGAAGAAAATGAAAAACTTATTAATAAACTTCAAGAAGATTTAATTAAAAAAACTACTGCAAAATTTGAGAAATTAAATGAACCAAAACCAGAAATAAAAAATGAAATAAACCCCGAACCAAAACCAGAAATAAAAGGAAATATGCTAAATATAAAAAATGCTAAATTATTATCTAGAGCAGAAATGGATAAATTAACATTTGATTATTTATCCAAAGAAGTTAATATTGAAACTATTAAAGAAGGAGATTATATAAAAGTTTATACAGGTAAAGGATGGGGAGGACAGACATATTATGCAAAAGTAAGTAGAATAAGCGATAAAACAATTTTTTATAAAATATGTAGAATGGCAAATGAGAATAAAATTCATTATTATGAATGGAAACCTCAGGGCACTTGGATTGAACGCTCATATACATATTATTTTATTGATACTGAATTAAATAATTTATTTGAAGAAAAAGAAATGAAAATATTAAAGAAATCATATCCACAAATTAGTAAAGCGGAATGTAATTTTTTAATAATGGATGAAATGGATTATGGGCGATAAATAT
>B570J29032_109959091_pt1 | contig 18167 bp, 15 predicted proteins | sample LakMenEpi16Nov12_FD_29032 | JGI IMG/M metagenome (IMG submission 29032) | reverse complement strand
GCGAAACTCCCAAGCGTATTGAGCAATGTCTCAAAAACGGTTTATGATTTCTTGAAATCTGATAATAATAATTAGACACTAGATTTAATTTTTCTAGTGCCCTATTTATAATGGACTCCCAACCATTGGTGAAATCGTGATGCCAATGGAGGATTAGTTTCGGCCAATAATTTTTGAATATATTGGAAAATATTCTATTTTTGATAGTATCAAATGATACTATCAATGAAACCACCATATGATATTAGTCCTGGCATTTTAAAATTAGTAAGTGCTATATCCGAAAAACTAGGAGAAGTAAATGCTAATTACCTAAATAAGCAATCTCCTCTACTTCGAAAACAAAACAGAATAAAGACTATTCAATCTACTTTAGAAATAGAAGGGAATACAATTACTGAGGAGCAAATAACTGCAATTATTGAAAACAAAAAAGTAACTGGCCCTAAAAAAGATATATTAGAAGTGTTAAATGCTATAAAAGTTTACGAATCGTTAAGCGATTTTAACTTTTTATCTGAAAAGCATTTCTTAAAGGCACATCAGAAACTAATGCATGGTTTATTAGATGATGGCGGGAAATATAGACAAAAAAGTGTTGGTGTTGTGAAAGGTAATAAATTAACTCATTTAGCCCCACCTCATAAAAATGTACCTTATTTGATGAATGATTTATTTGAATATCTAAATAAATCTGACGAGTTAATAATCATTAAAAGTTGTGTATTTCATTATGAAATGGAATTTATACACCCTTTTCAGGATGGAAATGGGAGAATGGGAAGATTATGGCAAAATTTAATTCTAAAATCGGAATATCCCATCTTTGAATTTCTACCTTTTGAAACATTAATTAGTCAGACTCAAAAACAATATTACAAATCATTAGCACTCTCCGATAAATCTGGAAAATCAACACTGTTCATTGAGTATATGCTTGGTGTTATTAATAATTCACTCGAAAGTATTCTTTCGTATAATAATAGGACATTAAAGGACATCGACCGGTTGGAATACTTTGTTTCATTGGGTGTAAATAGATTTACACGAAAAGATTATATGAATATATTTAAAGATCTTTCATCTGCTACGGCAAGTAGGGATCTGAAAAAAGGTGTGGAATTGAGTCTATTTAAAACAATAGGTGATAAGAACAGAACCATATACAAAATAGATTAAACTATATTAAATTGTATAGTAAATACTTATTAAATTAACATTACAGGATAAGTATAAAGAAATAAAAAAAACTACATTACATTTATATTAAATATTTCTACACCTAACCTTATGAAAAAATATACAGTCATCCTTATTGTAATCATCTTTTTCTTTTTAAATAAAAACGATTCATTTTCGCAAATACCTTTTGGAGTAAATTTAGCTGGTGCTGAATTTGGTGCAAATATGCCTGGCATATTTAATAGTGATTACACTTACCCTACAAGTGGGGAATTGGATTACTATAATTCGAAAGGATTAAAATTAATACGCTTACCAATAAGATGGGAAAGAGTTCAACCAACTTTAAATGGTCCAATAAATGGTCCAGAATTATTACGAATTAAAAATTTTCTGCAGTTAGCGCAAAATCGAAATATGCTTGTAATTATTGATTTACATAATTATTGCAGATATACATTAAATGGAACAGAGGTTATTATTGGATCACCTAGTTTAAGTATTGCTAACGCAAAAGATTTATGGACTAAACTAGCATTCGAATTAAAGTCAAATTCAAATATTTGGGGATATGGCATAATGAACGAACCCCATGATATGCTAACTAGTGCAAAATGGTTCAATATTGCTCAAGAAATTATAAATGGGATTAGAACTAATGATACTGTTACAAGAATAATAGTTGGTGGTGATAGTTGGAGTTCGGCTGCTCGATGGATACAATACAGTGATAATTTAAAAAATCTAATAGATCCAGCAAAAAATCTAACTTTTGAAGCTCATGTATATTTTGATAATGATGCATCTGGATCATACGATACAGATTATGTTACTGAAGGTGCTAATCCTAATACTGGTGTCACTAGAGCAACTCCATTTGTAAATTGGTTAAAGACAAATAAACTGAATGGCTTTATTGGTGAATACGGAGTTCCGGCTAATGATGCTCGTTGGTTAGTTGTTCTTGATAATTTCTTAAACTATTTAAAAACAAATTGTATTAATGGAACATATTGGGCAGGTGGCCCATGGTGGGGGAATTATATTCTATCCATAGAACCATCAAATAATATTGATAAACCACAAATGAGCACTTTGCTAAATCACTTAAATACTACTTGCCTTCCATTAAATATAAACGAAAATGAAATCCCTAAGCAGGGTTATAATTTATCCCCAAATCCATTTATTGACCATATAATGGTAAATGGTATCACAGATGGTGAAGAAATAAGTATCTATGATTTACAAGGTAGGTACATTAACTCTCGTATAATCATCAACTCTAAAATTGATAATTTAAGTTATTTAGAACCTGGGGTATATTTAATAAAATATAAGGACTCTATCATTTCAAAAATGATAAAATAAAGACTCTAAGTATTTTCGATAAGGGAAAATAAATCTCTAAGTATAATATAGATTTTGTCTGATTAAAACGGACTTACAAACTCTGCAAACGTAGGCAGTTCCTTGTCTTTGTCGGATACGAACAATCCCTCTACTTTCCAATCAATACCTAAAGCTGGGTCGTTGAATAGTACTCCACCTTCGTCTGCTTTACTATAGTAGTTGGTACATTTATAGCAAAATATAGTATTGTCTTCTAGGGTTGAGAAACCATGTGCAAATCCTGGTGGGATAAAAAATTGAGTTTGATTTTCTGCATTTAGCTCTATAGCAAAATGCTGCCCGTATGTTGGCGAGTTTTTGCGTATATCTAATACAACATCGAGTACTCTTCCTTGTACTACCCTCACTAATTTTCCTTGTTCATTTGGTGATACTTGAAAATGCAATCCTCTTATTGTTCCCTTCTGTGAAAGTGATTGATTATCCTGAACAAAGCTCACATCAATATTTAATTTCGAAAATACATCGGCTCTAAAACTTTCGAAAAAATATCCTCTATCATCTTTCCAGATTTTAGGTTGCAAAACAAGCAAGCCTTCTATTGGAGTTGTAGTTACTTCCATTATTCAATCACGTCTAAAATGGTACGAAATGCTAAGTATTGATTTGCAAATTTGCTATCAACATCTGCTCTTAAGGCAGGAGCATAAACTTCGAGGTACTGTGTAAGTATCGCATCGGTCTCAGCAAAATATTGAAACGAGTATGTATTGCCATCTTGAATAGGATCTTTCAATCGCATAATTTTATTTGATACAAAACAACCTGTGTTCATTACATCGGGCACATGAACCTCTCTCATCCATTGTAACCACTCCTCATGCACTTCATCTGCAACATTTACTGTAACACTGTATAATACCATTTGAATTTAATTTTCTGCAAATTTATAATTATTCTCTCAACTTCCCCTAAGTAATCGGTATCGCTTCCTGGCTTCTACCATAAATAAGCTCCCTGGGAAATCTTCTATTAATTGCTGATAAGCTTTCATCGCCAATTCAGTATTCTTTAATTTAAATTGATATGCCTCTGCAATAGCAAATAAAGCATCATCAGCCCAAATGCCATCTTTATACTGATCTACAATTTTTCGGTAATGCTCAATCGCTTGTCCGAAATTCTGCTCATTCATTTCAATTGTAGATTTTAACCACAGAATATCATCATCTAAATCATTTACCGGAAATAGGGTATCAATGGAATCTAATTTTACAATCGCTGATTTGTATTGATGTTGATAAACCAATAAATCTGCCGATGCAAATAATCGCAAGGCTTGCTGATTTGTGTCTACATTTTGATTATCTGAAATCAACAAACTTAAATTTAAGGCATCATTTGCGATCAACTGTGATGTACTCGCTTTTAAAATATCCAGTTGCGCTTTCGACCAATCAAATTCCCCAGTATAATAAGATAAGCGAGCATTCCTATATTTTGCCATTTGCCCCAAAGGCTCATCTTTATAGGCTTTGTCGACTTGCCCATACAACAACGCTGCTTCCCATATCTCTCCACTATACAAATAGTAATCGCCTAAATCTAATTTACATTGCGATAAGAAAGATGTGATTCCAAATCGATTATCAATAATTTTCTTTAGAATATCTATTGCCTGAGCTGACTTGTTTAAATACAAGGCTAAGAGTTCTGCATATTCTCTCATGGTTTCTGCAGTGTTCGATTGCTCGCCGAAATCTTGTAAGTAGGTTTTGTAATTACTTTCTAAGGCGAGTATATCGTTCTGCGAATAAACACTTGATGTAATTTTTTCTTTCTGTGTAGTTAATAGTAATTGTCTACAAGGCAAATAAAATGGTGATGAATTTCCTTTATCAACTACTGCTTTAAAGGCTTTACTAGCCACTTCATATTGTTTATTGTTCTTACAGTAAACCCCTAATGAATACAAGCGTTGACCATTTTCCGACAAACGTTTATCCATCGCTAAACTTTGCATAAATGCAGCTTCAAAATTTTGTTGCTGTATGAATGTCCAGATTAATAAGTCTGAATAAAATTGTTGATCGGGGAATTTCTGAAGTTTTTGCAACAGCACAACTTTCAACAAATCATAATCTTTTGCATCTGTAAAATAATCCTGAAAGGTTTGTTGGATTTGTTCTTGATCGTAGGCGTTTTGTTCGAACAGGTTTAGTTGTTCTTCTATGATTCCTTGTTTGTTATTTTGCAGACTATAAATTTTAGAAGCATCAACACTCATTAATGTTGGGTTGTTGCTTAACTTTCTTCCTTTGTCAATAGACCTTAGTGCGTAATCGTATAAATTTGCTTCAGTGAAATTAGCACAAACATCGACCAACATCATTAAATCGGGTTGCATCCGTTTTAAAGCTTCCTCATATTGTTTCTTTGCCTTGTCTGGCAGTGTTTGCATATCATACAACAACCCTAAATCAATATAATAGACTGGATAACTATTTGTACGTTTTAACATTTTCTTAACTAGCTTCTCTGCATCGTTATATTTCTTTTGAATAACCAAGCACTGGAAGTATTTGTTGTAATATTCTGTATTCGTTGGATCAGCTTGGTAGAGCTTAATGTAAATTGTTTCAGACTTATCATACTCCCCATTCTTGAAATACTCTTTAGCTAAAGCCTCGTTATTGCTTCGTTGTGCAAAAACAGTTCCGCCTATAAGCATTAAAACAAAAAAGAGTTGGAGTATTCGTTTCATAATAATCTGGATAAAAATATCGAATATTTTTATAATTATCAGTAGTTATTAAGTAATATGCCTATAATGCAAATAGGGTAAAATTGGTGTTACAGCTAAAGGATATGAGCAATTCTGCCTATATTTTATTAAATTCGAATCTATTTTAAACTTTTGAAACGGATAATCTATTTTTTCGGACTTCTTCTTTATCTCTTAGCAGCATGCAAAGGTGATAAGAAAGAGTATGTGAAAATTCCACTAGAGGACTTTTTTAAAAATCCAGAGAAAAGCAAGATGCTACTTTCTCCAGACGGTGAATATGTTTCGTTCATCAAAAACTACAAAAACAGAGCTAACATATTTGTTCAGAATTTGCAATCAGGGGAAATACAACAACTCACCTATGATACTGCCCGAGGTATTGCTAATTATGTTTGGGTAAATAACCACAAATTACTTTACTTGGTTGATATTGATGGTAATGAAACTTACCATCTTTTTTCAATTGGGAGTGATGGTAAAAATAAAGTAGACCTTACTCCATTTGAAAATATTCAAATGCGTTTTCTAGATGTTTTACCACAAAAAGGTGATGAGATATACATTTGCTTTAATAATAGAAAACAAGAATTATTCGATTTGTATAAGTTAAACTACAATACCGGTGCTCTTACATTAGTTGATAAAAATCCTGGAAACATTTCCTACTGGAATGAAGATTTACAAGGCAATATACGTTTAGCGGTAAGTACCGATGGTGTTAATGAAAAAGTGCTCTATAAAAAAACCATTCAAGATTCATACAAAGAAATTCTCACTGTTAATTTTAAAGAAATCTTCTATCCCATTTGTTTTCGTGAAGATGGTCATAGTGTTTATGCACTCTCTAATATCAATAGAGATAAGGTGGCATTAGTGATTTTTAATTTAGAAACAGGGAAAGAACAGGAAGTTATCTATCAACAAAATGATGCTGACATAACAGATCTGTCAGTTTCCTATACAACACACTTACCATTGTACGCAAAGTATCGAACAGGAAAATTATACACACACTTTTTAAACCCAACACTTAAAAAAATTGAGATTGCATGTAAAAAAATTGACCAAAAATGCAATTTCAATATTATAAACAATACTATAGATGATAATCAATTCCTAATTAAATTCTATAGTGATAAAAGCTTAGGAACATATTATATCTACAATCTAAAAAAGGATGAGATAAAAGAAATTGGAAAACTATCACCATGGTTAGATGATACACAATTAGCCAGCAGTGAATCATTTGAATTTAAATCTCGAGATGGCTTAACCATTCAAGGTTATTTAACATTACCACTGATTAAACAAACCCAATACCCATTAATTGTATTGGCAAAGCCTTATTTATGGCAACGAACACATTGGGCGTTTAACCCAGAAGTACAGTTCTTTGCAAATAGAGGCTATGCTGTACTACGAGTAAACCCAAGAGGTGTAGAAGGTTTTGGTAAGGCCTTTCATCAATCTGGCTTTAAACAAATAGGTCGTAAAATGCAGGATGATTATACCGATGCTGTGTATCATCTTATCAATAAAGGCATTATTGATACTGCGAGAATAGGGATATATGGAATGAGCTTCGGTGGTTACTTTGCCTTAAATGGCGTGATTAGAGACTCTGGTTTATATAAATGTGCTGCATCGTGTTCTGGCTATACCAATTTGTTTTCTTACTTAAAAGAAGTGCCTCCTTATGATCATCAATATTTAGAGATGATGTATGAGATGATTGGCAACCCCGAAAAAGATGTGGAATATTTAAAAGAGTGTTCTCCAGCATTTCATACCGATAAAATTAGAGTACCCTTATTTATTGCACATGGTGAGAATGATCACCGTATGAGTGTTGATGAAATTAATCAGTTTGTAAAAAATATTAAGAATCAAAATATCAAAGTAAACTATTTACTCATCCCCGATGAAGCTCATGGCTTTAGGAAAGAAGAAAATAAAATTACACTCTACACTGAGTTAGAAATGTTTTTTGAAGAGAATTTAATGAATAGGAAATGAGTAATAAACCTCAAAAGAATTCGTACAGAAAAAATTATGCGCTCATCCCTATTTTTATAGTGGTGTTAACTATAACATTTTTTATCGCTTTATTCTTTGGTTATAAATTCACTCAGAAAGTAATCGAATCTCAATTCGTAACCGATAAGGTAGAAGTATTAGAAGATGCTCTGAAACCCTATAATGAGTTAATCTTTACAAAGATTCCGCAGATATCATTATACCAAGGTTACCTCGACTCAGTATCGATGATCGCCCTCTCGGACAACTTTTTTAAAAATTATTCCATCATTAAAAACATTACTTTTTATGATATTGAAGTAGGCAATCTTCCCATCAATGATGGATTTCGTCAGGATAAGTTTTCGATAGGGGTGAAATCTGTTTACGACATTCAATACAAAGCTGATCGTCCGGTTGCTACTTGCTTATTTAAAAAGAACACCTTTGGAGAATTTACTGGTAAGGATGCAAATGATTTTAGTAAGGCTGTGATTAAATTTGCTGACTACGTGAATCATTACGACTCTACCAAAGAAATTACACCCGATGTAGTGTTTAAAGTTTTCTACTCTTTCAATGATAAGCAAGTTAGCTTTATAAATGTACCACGTAATACCGACTTAAGAGTATACAGTAACTTAACGAATTTCAACATCAAAGAAATATTTGCCTACGATCAGGATATGTTGAGTTTCCATTTGGATCCAAACAAACTTAAAATTTACAATAGCAATCCGAACCTGTACGAGAACATCTTAATTCGTCCGGTTACGTTTGACTCGCTGATGAATGACCGTGGTTATTTTACCACAGGCATTGCTTTACCTGGCGCCTTTTCTGATTACCAATTATACTTTGTGTCATCAAAGCAATTTGTGAATCATCGTATCAGTATGCTGTTTACACCAATAGCTATTGGTATTTTGGCGGTTTACCTTATTATGTTGTTTATTGCTATTTTAATTTACCGTAACCTCAACATTAATGCAAAGCTATTTAAGCTTCAATATGATTTCGTAAACAATTTAACGCATGAGTTTAAAACTCCTGTGAGTGTTATAAAAATTGCAGCTAATAATATTAAAAATCAAAAGGTATTAAATGAAAAGGATAAAGAGTTGTACGGGAGAATACTGGACGAAGAAGCAGATAAACTAAATGAATTAATGAATAAACTTCTTTCATTAACTCAATTAGAAAATAGAAGTTTAATTATAAAGAAAGAGAAAATAGATTTATACGATTTCTGTAGAGACATTGTAGATGCTTATCAATTAAAATATCCTGATTTCAATATAGAATATTCAGTACAAAATATTTTATACTATAATGGTGATCGAGTTTTATTATATAGCTTGTTTCAAAACTTAATAGACAATGCCTACAAGTATTCTCCGATTGATAAAAAACATCTTCAAATAAAAATACGTAGAGTAAAAGATCAGTTGACAATCTTCTTTACCGATAAAGGTATTGGTATTCCGAAAGATGAAATTGAAAATGTATTTAATAAGTTTTACCGAATAGAAAATCAATTTAACCAACAAGGTAGTGTGGGCATAGGATTAGCCTTTTGTAAGGAAGTGGTTAAATTTATGAAAGGAGATATCTCCGTGAAAAGTGAATTGGGACAAGGCTCAGAATTTAGAATATTATTACCTATAGATTAATTATAATAAGCTTGTTACAATAAATTACAGAATTGTATAATAGCTTTGCACTTATAAAACCACAACCATGGAAAAGAACCAAGTAAAAATTGCCATTGTAGAAGACGACGCCAACTTGCGTTTATTAGTAAGTCAACGTATCGCTTCAGAAGGGTACCAAGTTTTTGAAGCAGCTGATGGAAATAGCGGTGAGGCCTTAATCATAAAAGAACAACCTCATATAGTTTTATTGGATTGGATGCTACCTGGTAAAACCGGTAATGAAGTTTGTACTGCAGTTCGCGAAAAAGATTTTAATGGTATTGTAATTATGATTACTGCGAAAGCTCAAGATATTGATAAAATTGATGCCTATAATTTTGGTGTAAGTGATTACATCACCAAACCTTTTAGCATGGAAGTGTTAATGGCATTGATTGAAAACAAAGTGAAATTCATTGTGAATTCCGACAAACCCGATATCATTAAATTCGCTAACATGGAGCATCACCCAAGTACTCACATGTTAATGCGTGAAGGCAAAAAAGTGGAGCTTACCATTTTAGAGAACCGCATATTATTATACTTCTTAAAAAACATGAACAAGGTTATTAACCGTGATGAATTGATGATGGTGGTTTGGGGTTATAACTCTGATGTAAATACTCGTACACTCGATATGCACATTGTTCGTTTACGTAAGAAAATAGAAAACAACCCAGAACACCCGATGCTATTGCAAACGGTTAGAGGAATTGGATATAAGTTTGTTCTTGAATAGTATTAAGAATTTAGTATTGAGAAAGCCGGTTTATGCAAACTGGCTTTTTTTGTTTAAATTGGTTTTATTACTATGCGAATTATCGCAATCGTTAGTTTAACATAATAGAAATGAAAACAAAAATTCATTTAGCATTTATTTTCCTTATCTGCTGCTCAAGCATATCCTTTGGACAAAAGTTTTCTACTTCACTATTTTTTGGGAGGGCAATCGGATTTAATTCTTCATTGAAATCAGTTTCCACTCCTGGTATATATACTTATAATAAACCAAATGAATTTTACAATAAATCTTTAGACGCCCCAAGTGCTGGAATAGGATTACAACTTGAATATAAATTCAACGAAAATTATGGAATATTTACAGGGTTAAGTTCGGTATGGACAAATACATTATTAGTATTTACTGGCTTTAAAGACCCTTCTAATTTAGGAACTTTAGTAGAATATGGTTACACCAATAACACCTATGAATTTCCAATTGGAATTATTCATTACAATAAACTTTTCAGAGAAAATATTTTACTAAAAGAATATGCGGCGTTCACTTATAATTTGAATAATTTAAGTGGTGGATGGACGCATTATATTTTAATGTCCCAAACAAATGATTCTGTACGCTTGTCGTTTACAGAAGATGCTGGATTCCCGAGTGGAAATTCTGCTGGACTCAAGATTGGAATTGGAATAAAACCAATAAAATTATTAAAAGGATTAGAACTTGCTGCAATGTTCAGTTATCAATTCAATAGTTCGATAGAATATAATGAAGAAGTGATTTATAAAAACTTAAACACCGGAAATGAAGAAGATTATCATGCTATTTTAAAAAACAAACCAGATAATTTATTGCTGTTATTGAAATATGATATCTTCAAATATAAATAAGTAATTACATTTTAAAATTCATAATTCATAATTCATAATTCTTTTATCGCATTTTCAAACCTCTCCTCCCCAATACCTTCAACAATCCTAAACCTCGCCCCTTTTTCTTCCATTAGGCTAGTATACCATTCCATAAAGTAAGCTCGTTCGCCTGGGAAGTTTCGGAGTGGATCATCTTGCCAAGGCAAGTCGTCTTTCATTACTAAATACAAATCGTAATGTCTGGTTTGGTATTCTTGTTCTACTTCAGGTGGACAAAATCCGAACACATGTTCGCACCATACTTTTACTGTAATGATGGTAGTGTCACAGAATAAATAAGGATTATTATTTTCGATTGCTTCTTGTTCAATTTTATGTTCTAGAGCTAACTGCCCGTGAAACATATTGATTTCATCTTCTATGGTACATTCTCTGTCTAAGTTTGCACAATATTCACGTGCATACTCGGGTACCCACAAACAATTAAAATGCTTGGCGAGGTAGGCAGCCATTTCCGACTTACCTGTAGATTCTGGACCAATGATGGCTATTTTAAGCATGTAATTGTTTCTTCCACTCACGTAAACCTAACACAGCTAGTGCAACGAGTATGGCATAAAGTACTGCGGTTAAATACGCTTCTTTATAAATATACAAAACGATGTACGATAAATTAATAACAATCCAGAAATACCAATTTTCTAAAAACATTTTTGCTGATAGAATGGATGCCACAATACTTGCACTAAACAAAATGCTATCGTATTCTGCATACGTTGCATCAGAAAACTTCGTTAAAATTTTTGCAATTATAATTCCTGAAAATGCAATTAATAAAAATAATCCGGTGATGTTTTTTATTGCTAATCGGTGTACAACAAATGCATGTTCATTCGCCATAGATTTCTTCCAATTAATCCATGCGAAAATAGAAGTAGCTACAAAAAAGAATTGCAAAGAGAAGTCGGCGTAAAGTTTTATCTCGAAGAAAAAATAAGCATAGGCCAATGAACTCAGAATGAGAATTGGCCATGCGATAATATTTTTTTTAGCAGTTAAATAAATTCCAAGAACAGCTGTTACAAACCCAATGATTTCAATAGCGTTCATTAGAAAATTATTTACTTAAGTACATCGATTTCTCTTTGTACAACTGACGGAAGTAAGGATCTTCTAAATCTTTAATGAAACGAATTGCTTCACCTGTTGATCTCATTTCAGGTCCTAACTCTTTCTTCACTTCAGGGAATTTATGGAAAGAGAAAACAGGTTCTTTAATAGCATAACCCGTTAACTTACGTTCTATTTTAAAGTCTTTTAACTTATTTGCACCAATCATCACTTTCGCTGCAATGTTGATGTAAGGTACATCGTATGCTTTCGCAATAAATGGTACCGTACGAGATGCACGTGGGTTCGCTTCAATAACATACACTTCTTCTTTCTTAATGGCGAACTGAATGTTTAGTAAACCTAAAACGTTTAATGCTTTGGCTAATTTCACAGTATACTCTTCCATTAAACCAATCACTTTTGGTGATAAGTCGAATGGTGGAAGTACCGCACTCGAATCTCCAGAGTGAATACCAGCAGGCTCAATGTGTTCCATTAATCCTACAATGTGAACATCTGTTCCATCACTAATCGAATCCGATTCTGCTTCTTCAGCACGATCCAAGAAATGGTCAATTAATATTCTATTTCCAGGGATGTCTCTTAATAATTTTACAACAGCTTTTTCTAACTCTTCATCATTAATTACGATGCTCATGCCTTGTCCACCGAGTACATAACTCGGACGAACCAACACTGGGTAACCTACTTCTTTGGCAACCTTAATCGCTTCATCAGCAGTTTCAGCAACACCATATTTCGGATATGGAATTCCTAAATCGTGCAATAGATCCGAGAATCTACCACGGTCTTCAGCGATGTCCATATTATCATAAGAGGTACCAATAATTTTTATTCCGTTGCGGTGTAAATCTTCTGCCATTTTCAATGCAGTTTGTCCACCTAACTGAACAATCACACCTTCTGGTTTTTCTAAATCGATAATCTCACGAACATGTTCCCAGAATACTGGCTCGAAGTATAATTTATCGGCCATGTTAAAGTCGGTAGAAACCGTTTCAGGATTACAGTTAATCATGATGGCTTCGTAACCTGATTCTTTTGCAGCCATTAAACCGTGTACGCAAGAGTAATCGAATTCGATACCTTGCCCAATACGATTCGGACCAGAACCTAGTACGATAATTTTTTTCTTATCAGAAACTATTGATTCGTTTTCACCTTCGAATGTTGAGTAGAAATATGGAGTTTGTGCTGGGAATTCTGCAGCGCAAGTATCTACCATTTTATATACTCTACGCATGTTTAAAGATTTTCTTTTATCGTAAACTTCATCTTCGGTAACACCAAGTAAGTATGCAATTTGTAAATCAGAAAATCCTTTTTGTTTTGCGTTGAATAAAACATCGGTAGGAATATTCGCTAATGAATAGCGTTTTACTTCTAATTCGATATTCACTAGTTCATTAATTTGCATTAAGAACCAACGATCAATTTTAGTCGCTTTTTGTACTGATGTAATTGGCACACCTAAACTTAAAGCATCACGCACATGGAACAAACGATCCCAACTAGCGTTCTCTAAGCCTTTCATTATTTCTTCAAGGTTTCTGCTTTGCTTACCATCTGCACCTAATCCAATTCTATTTATTTCTAAAGATTGACAAGCTTTTTGTAAGGCTTCGTTGAAGCTTCTACCAATCGCCATTACTTCACCAACCGATTTCATTTGTAAGCCTAGTGTTCTGTTGGCACCTTTAAATTTATCGAAGTTCCATCTAGGAATTTTTACGATAACGTAATCTAAAGTTGGTTCAAAATATGCTGAAGTAGTTTTGGTAATTTGATTTTCAATTTCATCAAGGTTATAACCGATTGCTAATTTTGCAGCAATCTTTGCGATTGGATATCCAGTAGCTTTAGAAGCTAAGGCTGATGAACGAGAAACTCTAGGATTAATTTCGATGGCAATAATTTCTTCGGTATCTGGGTTCACAGAGAACTGAACATTACATCCACCAGCGAAATCACCAATCGAGCGCATCATCTTTATGGCATGGTTACGCATCTCTTGGTAACAACGATCCGATAACGTCATGGCAGGAGCAACCGTAATAGAGTCGCCTGTATGAATACCCATTGGGTCGAAGTTTTCTATAGAGCAAATGATAATGATGTTATCATTATTATCACGAAGTAATTCTAATTCGTATTCTTTCCAACCAATAACCGCTTGTTCTACTAACACCTCATGTGTTGGAGAAGCTTGTAAACCGTGGTTTAATGCTTCATCAATTTCATCTTTATTGTGAACGAATCCACCTCCGTAACCTCCTAAGGTATATGATGGGCGAATTACTAGTGGGTATCCTATTTCTTGTGCGGCTTCTTTCCCTTCTAGGTAAGAGTTTGCTATTCTAGAGTTGGCAATACCTACACCTATTTCTATCATCAATTTACGGAACTCCTCACGGTTTTCTGTTTTTTCGATGGCAGCAATCGCCACACCTTTAATTACTACGCCATATTTCTTCCAAATTCCACGCTCATCTGCTTCAACTGCTAGATTCAAGGCTGTTTGTCCGCCCATGGTAGGAATTACCGCATCAATTTTACGTTCTTGTAAAATTTGCTCAATTGATTCGCAGGTAAGTGGTAATAAATACACATGGTCAGCAATAACCTTATCGGTCATGATGGTAGCTGGATTCGAGTTGATAATCGACACTTCAATGCCTTCTTCTTTTAAAGATAAGGCAGCTTGAGAGCCAGAATAATCGAATTCGCAGGCTTGTCCGATGATAATTGGACCTGAACCGATAATTAATACTGATTTTATGGATTGATCTTTTGGCATAATAGGAAGGCTATAAATTGGCCAAAGGTATCCTTTTTTTCGAAATGTCGAAAGGCCGAACAGTCGAATTGTCGAAAAAACTGTTAAATAATTTTGTAGATGTCTTTGTAGTTTCGTCCTAGTCCGTCATAGTCAAGGCCATAGCCCAACACAAAAGCATTCGGTATTTCGAAACCAACGTAGTCAATGCTTAAGGGATATATTAATGCATCGGGTTTTAAGAGCAGCGTACATATTTTAACTGATGCTGGTTGATATGCTTTTATCTCTTCGAGGAGGAAAGTGAGTGTGGTGCCTGTATCAATAATATCTTCCAAAAGTATTACATGCTTATTGTTGATTTGGTCATTGAACGGAAGCTGAAATTCAATTTTACCAGTGCTGCTTAATCCTTCGTATGATTTACACTTTACGGTTTGCAAGGTACAAGGCTTTGGGTAGTTCAACATTAAATCGGAGGTAAAATAGAGTGCACCGTTTAGTACCGATACGAAACAAACTTCAATATCCTTATAATCGGCTTCTATTTGCGCGGCTAATTCAGTAATTCTATTTTGAATTAACTCAGACGAGATATATAATTCGAATTTTTTATTATTTACAATTAGGGTAGACATGTTTCCGATACCGTTTTTGTTAAAAATGAACAAATAATTACTTAAATCATTCTATTTGAATTTAAAAAATCAAATAATTTCAAAGTATTCAGTTAAAAGATGGCGAATAAATTGCATGAGAGGGGAAAAGTTGCATTTATGCAACTTTTTTAAAAAACATGCATAAATGCAGGTAATTGGTGGCATGACTTAAGTGGTGCCACCAATTATAAATTCAAAAAAAAAGCCCCGAATAAATTCGAGGCTTTTTTGATATTTTTTTAGAGATTAAATTGCTTTTTTAGCTTCTGCTTGAGGAACTAATACTCCAATTGCTTCGAATGATAATTCGTTTTTATCTTCTTTAATCGCATCTATTACTTCTTTAGATTCACCACCATCTTCTGCGTAGTGTTTTTGATCAGCTACTGTTATGGTTTCAAATTTTGCAGTTCCTTGGATGATTACATTTTGACCAACCATTTTCTCTTTATCTGCAGGAACGAAAAAACCGTAGTCTTTAAAAGTAACGCGCATCATTTCGCCATTACCTAATTCAACAGACATCCAGCATCCTTTTTTCACACAAACATCTACAACTGTACCTTTAATTTTAGCATCATATGTTGGAGCATTGCCCATTTCAGCAACTAATAATGTTGCATCAATTGCGCTATCGGGAGTAATTACTTCACCGTACGCATCGAATTTACCCATAGCTGTTTCAACTGTTGTAGAATCAGCACTTGTGCTTTGTTTTGGTTCTGAAGAACATGCAGCTAATACAGTAGCGGCAGCGAACATTAAGAAAATTTTTCTCATTTTATATTAATCTGTTGTTTGATGCAAATATAGTAAATCGGTAATCGAAAACGAAAAAGTAATGCCTGAATGAATTGATTTCTAACCAAATAATTGTTGAAATAACTCTTCTAACTTGCTTAAAGGAACGATTTCGATGTTGTATTTTTTGGTATCAAGTCCTTTAATAGCATACCTCGACACAAATATCTTCTCAAAACCTAAACGTTCGGCTTCAGAGATTCTTTGCTCTATTCTGTTTACGGTTCTAATTTCTCCTGATAATCCAACTTCCGCTGCGAAGCAATGTTTACTAGAGATGGCAAGGTCTTCATGTGATGAAATGATAGCACTTACTACTCCTAAATCGATTGCAGGGTCTTCTACTTTTATACCACCTGTAATGTTTAGAAACACATCTTTCACCCCTAATCTAAAACCACAGCGTTTTTCTAATACTGCTAAAAGCATATTCATTCGTCGGGTATCAAACCCTGTAGCCGAACGTTGAGGTGTACCATAGGCCGAAACACTTACTAATGCTTGTGCTTCAATCAACATTGGGCGCATGCCTTCTATAGTTACCGAGATAGCGATACCACTCAATTCTTCATCACGCTGAGATATTAATATTTCCGAAGGGTTTGAAACTTCTCTTAATCCGTTTCCACGCATTTCATAAATTCCTAACTCACTCGTAGAACCAAATCTGTTTTTTATGGAACGTAATATTCTATAGGTATGATGTCTGTCACCTTCAAACTGAAGTACAGTATCCACCATGTGCTCTAAAATTTTCGGACCAGCAATTGAACCGTCTTTGGTAATATGACCAACTAAGAAAACAGGGGTATTGGTTTCTTTTGCAAAACGAAGTAATTCTGCAGTACACTCACGAATCTGCGAAACGCTACCTGGTGTTGATTCTATGTGTGCTGAATATAAAGTTTGAATAGAATCAACAATCACTATTTGCGGTTGTAATTCTTCAATTTGTTTAAATATATTTTGGGTTGATGTTTCGGTTAGGATAAAGCAATTCGGGAATTCAGCACTTTGCATACGCATTGCACGCATCTTTATTTGTTGCTCACTTTCTTCACCAGAAATGTATAAAATCTTTTTAGTTTTAAGTTGTAGAGCTAATTGTAATAGCAAGGTCGATTTTCCAATACCAGGTTCACCACCAATTAATACAATTGATCCAGGCACTATGCCACCTCCTAATACTCTGTTCAATTCATCATCTTGAGCGTTAATTCTAACGTCCGCATTTTTCTCAATCTGATCAATGGCAATAGGTTTATTGGAGCGTGGTGTTGTAGATGATTGCTTCCAATCGGGTTTAGCGGTATTTTTCTCTACTACTTCTTCTACAAATGTATTCCACTCCCCACACGATGGGCAATTGCCCAACCATTTTGCCGCTTGATATCCACAACTCTGACAAAAGAAAACCGATTTAGATTTAGCCATGAACGAAGATAGCTTGAATATTGGAAAAGCTCAAATCATTTTATGTAACTTAGTGTAAATGAAAAAAAGGATTTTTCTTTTCTTGTTCCTAATCCCATTTTTAGGTAATGCTCAATATAAAAACTCCAGCAAGTTCTTATATGGAAAGTCTCGCTCATCATTACCGTATTACTTATCTTTTCAAGCTGGCATCGCTTCCAATAATTATGTGTTTAACAAAGACTTTACCACCTACGGACGAGGTTTTGCTTGGGGATTTAGTTTTGAGAAACCTCTAGGTTATAGACCCGCATTAGCTTTAACCATGCGAGCCATGGGTAAATACAAATCTTCTATTTTAAATTCTACAAGCATAAGTACAGATCTTATAGCACAAAAAACGAGTTCTGAATTGACTTCATCTTTCGATTTTTCACTTAACTACTCATACATGATTTACGATTGGTATGGATGGCAATACCGAGCTGGATTAGGAATTGGATTTGTGAATAATACAATTGATGTTACTGATACTATACTTCATTCTGTAAAAACATCAACACCCATTATACCACTACAAGTAAGCACTACTAAAGTCTTAAAGAAAAGATGGGAAATGGAAATTGGGTATCGGTATTATTTAGGATTAGATAATAAAATAGAAGGTATTGCTTATCACAACACCCTCGATAAATATTCTTTCTTGTTTCTTGCCATTAAATACCGCCTAGGCGAAAAAGATT
>B570J29032_109959093_pt1 | contig 18224 bp, 14 predicted proteins | sample LakMenEpi16Nov12_FD_29032 | JGI IMG/M metagenome (IMG submission 29032) | reverse complement strand
ACTGACTGGGGCGTAGTGGAGAGTAATCTACTTACCTTTAGAGATTTAGATTATGTGTCATTCCAAATGAACACTGTATTCAGTATCTATAATTATTTGACCATCGGCGACTTTTATCAATATCTTAAGGATAAGAACATCGTGAGAACAGAAGACTGGTATCATTCGCTCTATCTTGCCGTACATCCTAATTATTATTGTGCTAAGAGTTTGCCGAAAGAGTTAAAAACAGTTGCCGGTGAAAAAGCGTTAGCTTGGGCTAATAGTAACATGGACGATAAAACATGTGTGCCCAAATTAGTTGTGGATGCAGTTAATTTTGCAAACGACACTGATCAATGGAGCGATGTTCGTGAGAAATTCTTAATGCATACTAAGTCAGTAGACCGAATTCGCGGCGAAAACTTCTGGGAAACATTCCCAGAATTAAATAGATTACAGGATTTAATGGAATAACACATGGCTAACAATGAACAAGTAGAAAAACTAGTAACACAAGGTAAGCATTTCTGCGTATTGCCCTGGGTGCATTTTCATGCATGGCCTGACAAGCGAGTAATGCCTTGCTGTATTGCAGACAGTAACATGCCTGTTGCGAAAATCGAAGGCGACCAAAGTATCCTCGAAATGATGAATAGTGAACGCTATAACGAAATCCGTTCAGATATGCTTAATGACATTGAAGTTCCAGAATGTAAGCGTTGTTTTGATCTTGAACTTATGGGTACTTGGACTATGCGCCAAAGCCACAATAAGCGTAGAGGTCTTGACTATGTAAACTACATTGCTGAGAATACACAAGAAGACGGCAGCTTATCAGAGTTTGAAATGAAGTACATGGATATTCGTTTCAGTAACCTGTGTAACATGAAATGTCGTAGCTGCGGCCCTGACTGCTCAAGCATGTGGGCACAGGAATTTAAAGACAAGCGCGGCCAAGAAATGTGGGACCAATATTTCCCTGATCGTAAAGTCGTTATTAATAATAATGACGACCAAAAGTTTATGGTTAAGTTAAAGCCATATCTTGCTGATGTTAGCGAAGTATACTTTGCCGGCGGCGAAATCATTATTACTCCTGAACACTATGAGTGTCTTGATTATTGGATTGAGAACGGTCAAGCGGACACGATTGAATTAAATTATACTACGAACTTCAGTACATTACACGGATATAAAAATAAAGATTTGCTCACTTATTGGAGTAAGTTTAAGAATATTCAAGTATGGGGAAGCCTTGACGCACACGGTGAATTAGCAGAATGTATTCGTAAGGGTACAGACTGGGATAAGACTGTAGCAAACATCAAGAAGCTAAAAGAAGAACTACCGCATGTTCAATTTCAAATTACACCTACTATTAGTATTTGGAATATCTTTAAGTTCCCTGACTTCTTTGACTATCTAATAGACAATAACTTAATTGACTTAAAGGTTAGCCCTAGATTTAATCTAGCTACTAACCCATGGTATGCTAATATCATGATCTTACCTAGACATGTTAAGAATAGATTGATTGAACTATATCGGGTCTACCAAAATAAATATGGTAAAGACAATGTAGATGTCTACAACGGGTTCAAAATGATTATCTATAACTTAAATGTCGGTGATGAGAACCCCGGCGGACTTCTAGAGTTCAAGCAGTTTAATGATGAGCTTGATGAGTTCCGTAACGAAAAGTTTGAAGATGTTGTTCCTGAAATCAAAGAAGTATACGAGTGGGCAGAGGTAGCCCTTAAGGAACAGATTGCTAGACAGATTGCGGAGGAAAACGCCGCCCGTGCGTAAGTTATTAGCAATTGAAGCGCCAGAACCTTATCTAGCGGTTACATGGCAAGTAAACAATTTCTGCAACTTTCGTTGCAGTTATTGTAACCCGGGTAATTGGGCGGGTGAAAATCCCAATAACGGTAATCTAGACCTATACATTCAAAATCTAGAATCAATTATTAATAAGTATAAGGCTGCTGGATATAAGAACTTCAAGTTCTTTTTTAGTGGCGGCGAACCTACAGCATGGCGTAATTTTATTCCTATCTGTGAATGGTTATATAAAGAATTACCGTTCGCTACTCTTGCAGTTAATACTAATCTTTCACGCCCTCTAGCATGGTGGGAAAAGCACTACCATTTATTTGACGATGTAGTGGCTAGCTTTCATGTAGAGTTCGCTAATAAAGAGCGATATAAGGAAAATAGTATTTTCTTATGCGAGAAGGTTAACTACCTGTCAACTAAAATGCTTATGCATGAAGACCGCTTTTGGGAAGTAGTAGAGTTCGCAGAAGAACTAAAGTCAGTGATGCCAAACTATTTCATTGAGTGGACACCCCTGTTTGATGAAATGAGTGTTAACGCAGGACCTTGGGAATACACTGATAAAAAGAAAGCTGAGTTCTTAGACACTCATACCTGCGAATCACAAGAAACTGTGCATAAGCCCGGTAAAAGATCATATCGTAATGTGAGCTATAATCGTTACGAGGGTGATAACGATAGGTATTCAAACCCTACTAATAGTAATGAGATTATTGTTAGGAGAGAAAACTTCTTTACAGGATGGAAGTGTAATGTCGGTGATAGTATCTTTATCAATCCTACCGGAGAAATCTCTCTAGCTAGCTGTGGTCAAGGTGGAACAGTTGGACACATACTTGATGATGTAGAAAATGTTGGCCCCAAACAAATTACATGCTTCAAAGAACATTGTCATTGCGGCACTGACATCATCATTCCTAAATTTAAGGTTGATTAAATGGACGATAGAATTAAAATTGTCTATAGCTGGATTGGGCCTAAAGGTCCAGCTTGGAATACTGAATTGCCCAATATTTTTAGTCTCAACAATGTTTCAGAACACGGAACAGTAAATTCTACTTGTTTCGTTACAGACAGTGTTTGGCATCAGATTTTTAGTCACGACCCTGAATCATATGATATGTATCCGGCTTGCTCAATTACTACTGAAGACGAACGCCCCTTTATTATTCCCTATACCTTGTTTTGGCGCATCAACTTTGCTTTTTACTTCACGGGTAAAACAGGATTACTTGAATTTGCTCATGTACCGTGGCATTTAATTAGATTAGTTAGAGATAAAAATGGTTATATATTAATTGACCACGGCGTTGAAGCATTTATGTCTGAACAGCACTTAAATTCATTGCATGATTACTTTGGCAATACACACGGTATTCCTTTGAATAAAATAATTTATCTGACCGGTGCAGTCAATAGTAATAAACTATATTCAGATTACTGTGAAAGAAATGGTATTCCAAACGACCCTCATTACCGACTTACTATTATTCCATATGCGTCCGGCGGCTATATATTTAAAAGACATCTTCAACTTCCGGGTGCTGAACCTGAATATAATACTGAGACAGTGCCGGAGAAACTATTCTTAATGTGGAATCGTAGATTCAGAGATCACCGAATTGAGGCAGCGTTGCATCTTGAAGCATTAGGATTAGTTGAACGAAGCTATATTAGCTTTAGCAAAACACACATTGAGCATCCAAGTGACACATTTTTAGATAGAGCTATTGGGGTCGTGGAATCAAATAGGTATAGAAATGAGGGAATTAACGAAGAGGTAGCACAGCGATTTAATAATAAATTGCCGTTAGTACTAGATGATGAGCATGAAATTACTCAAATGTGTGAAGACACTAACCATAGGTCCAGACCATATTATCAAAATAGTCTAGTAAGCGTAGTAACTGAGACAAATTTCGGTGAGCTAGAGGTTGCACTAACTGAGAAAAGCTTCAAGCCTTTTAAAGAAAAGCATCCTTTTATATTAGTTGCAGGCGCAGGAGCATTAGAATATCTGCAATCGCTAGGGTTCAAGACATTCAATGAATTCTGGTCCGAAGAATACGATAATGGAGATGTCAGTCCAGACGAAAGAATGAGACGCATCAGAGAAGTATTCAAAGTGATATCGTCCTGGGATCATAATCAGATACTTGATTTCAAACGCAGAGTTAAGCCTATTCTTGAGCATAACTTTAATCTAATAAAGACCTTAGGTGTAGACATGTTACTTGATAACATTAATAAACTAGTTAGAGAAAACATTAAATGAAAAAAACTATATTAGTATGTGGCGCAGGTGGATTTATTGGTGCATACCTTGTTGAAAGTTTAAAGAGTCAAGGTCACTATGTAGTTGGCGCTGATTTAAAATACCCGCTGTATACTGATAGCTCTGCTGATGAGTTTTATGTGAAAGACCTAAGGCTAAAAGAAAATGTTGACTACATCTTTTATTGTCATAAGTTTGATGAAGTATATCAGTTAGCAGCGGATATGGGCGGTGCAGGATATATCTTCACTGGCGAACACGATGCAGATATCATGCACAACTCTGTGTCTATCAATCTAAATGTATTAGATGCTATGAAGAACATGGATTGTAAGAAGGTATTCTATAGCTCAAGTGCATGTATGTACCCAGAGCATAATCAACTTGATCCTGACAATCCTATTCTATCTGAAGACAGTGCTTACCCTGCTAATCCAGACAGTGAGTACGGTTGGGAAAAACTATTCAGTGAACGACTGTACATGACATATGCCCGTAACTATAACATAGATGTTCGCATCGCAAGATTTCATAATGTGTTCGGGCCGAATGGCAGTTGGAACAACGGCAAAGAAAAGGCGCCAGCCGCACTGTGTAGAAAAGTGGCACTTGCTGATGACAACGGTACTGTAGAGATTTGGGGTCCCGGCAATCAAACCCGCAGCTTCTTATACATTGATGAGTGCATTGACGGTATTCATCGTATTATGAACAGTGACTACGATAAGCCTGTCAACTTAGGCAGTGAGCGCATGATATCTATTAATGAACTTGTATTACTGATTGCTAACTTGACTAACAAAAAAGTAACTATTAAGAACATTGATGGTCCGTTGGGTGTTATGGGAAGACGCAGTGACAACAGACTGATAGAACAGGTTACTGGATGGAAGCCACACGAAGACTTAGAAACTGGTCTATTGAAGACTTACCATTGGATTAACGGAGAAATTATTAATGGTAAAACAGATCAGTAAAGCCTACATTGTTCAGCAATATATAAACTCCGAATCTCCTAGCTACGAAACTCATATTAATAGTATTAAAGAAATTAATCCTGACACTATAATAATATTTTCGACAGGTGAATATGATGTTGAACTTATTTTTAAAGAATTTATAAGTGGTATAGAGGGTTGGCTTCAAACAAATAACAAAACTATAACTATTCTGTCCCCAGGATTTGATAGAAAGATATCAGACCATATTGTAGTTAACAAAAACTTTGCTTACTATCTGCAAAATCAAAGCAACACCTTATATAAATTTGAGGATGTAGACTTTACTCAAAATATACATAAGGCTGACAAGCTGTTTACGCTTTACTGTCACAGAAGTTCAAGTGAGCGAATCAACATGATCGACACCTTAGCTAGAGATAATCTACTGTCGGACGGCATCGTTACATATCATAATGCATATAGAGGTGATGTACCCGATTGGAAATATCATGACGGCTCACCCTTAATTGACGAAGATAATTTTATACTAAGCAGTCATCCAGAGCGCACCCCTAGCTACTTCCCTAATAGTTTCTTTAGAGGATTAGTAGACATAGTATGTGAAAGCAGAGTTAAACCTAAAGAGTATTACCCTAGCGAAAAAACTATGAAAAGCGTAATAGCGATGAAGCCGTTCATGGTACTTTCTTGTCAGTATTTCCATAAATATCTATTAGAAGATTATGGTATAGAACCCTATACTGAACTATTTGATTACTCTTACGATAATGACCCCGATATTGATAGTAGAATTGAAGGTATTACCGAAAATATTAAACGAATTAAGGGCATTGACAAGCACATATTATATGATAGAGTAAAAGATAAACTGGCATACAACAGACAGAAATTTATAGACTACGGCAACAATAAAGAAAAAATGGTACCTAAAGCTCTAGAGTTCTTATTAGATGAACATGAAGTATATGGTGATATAAGCAGTAATTTTTTTGAAATAACAAAGCATATGCGTAATAAAGGTTGGCTCAAATGAAATATATTATTGGATTAGGATGCAGTTGGACTCAGGGCGAGGGTGGATACCCAGACGAAATTTGGCATCAGTATAATGGACGCCCGCAGATTAGTTTGCGCGGACACGATGACTATCATATCAGACATTATGAACACGAGAACAGTTGGGTAAATGTATTGTGCCGCGAACACTTTACTGACCACACGCCTATTAATTTAGGTATTAAAGGCATCGGCAATCGTGCTGCTGTTGAACAATTACATTTCTGTGATAAGATTGATTGGGATAATAGCGAAGGCATTATCGTATTAATGATGAGCGGCTTTGAACGATTAGACTTACCTGGCACACATAGCGAATCAAACGGTCAAGATGATGGATATAGCAACGGGGAGTACAGACACTATAAGTGGAATACTGCCTGGCCGCATGATTCAGAAAATATCTTTTGGAAAGCTTATGCTAAGCATCTTTGGTCAGAAAGATTTGTAGCAACAAATCAAATGTTAGCCTTACTGGATTTACAAAATTTTGCTAACGCACATAATTTTAAACTAGTAATAGCTAATGCATTTAATCAACGGTCAGAGGGTATCATTGAATACTTGAGAGCTAACACAGGTTCATTGTGTGACAAGTTTGACTGGTCAAGTTATCTACACAATACAACGGAGTATGTGGCTTTTGTGCAGAAGTTAGTTGAACTAGATAACATAATGGATGCAGGTGATTGGGGCGGTTTCCATCAACATTATTACAGTAGGGCATGGCCAGCAGAATACTTGACAAATTGTGAAGGGGCGCACCCTACTATTAAGGGATATAAGGTAATTGCAGACGAGCTTGCAAACTTTATTAAATACAAAGGCTATGCATAAAAAGAAAATCAGCTTCGTTAATCCGAACTTCCAGCAGGGACCTAAGGAATTCAACGCCTACTACCTGCCATATAGTCCAGGCATTATTTGGAGCTATGTGAATCAGTTCGATGACATTACAGCAAACTTTGAGTTAGATCAATTTATCTGGCGCCGCGACCCTATTGAGGAAGTAGTCGAACGATTAAAAGATAATGATGTAGTAGGCTTTAGTACATATATTTGGAATCGTAGCTATAATCATGTGTTAGGGCGTGAGCTAAAGAAAGCTAATCCCGATATCTTTTTATTCGCCGGGGGCCCTGAGCCTCCCATTACTGATAAAGAGTTCTTTAAGCGTTTTCCTTATCTTGACCTATGTGTTAAACAAGAGGGTGAGAAGGCTGTTAAATCAGTATTAGAACAATATCTTACTGATAAGAATTACCTAGACATCACTGGCTTAATAGTTAATGTTGACGGGAACACGGTGGATACTGGCTTACCGAATCGGATTAATGACCTTGACACTATCCCTAGTCCCTATCTTACTGATGTATTCAAATCACTAATGGAGAAACATCCCGAAGTCCGATGGAATGCTACGCTAGAAACAAATCGCGGCTGTCCTTATATGTGTACATTCTGTGACTGGGGAAGCTTGACTTACAGTAAGGTCAAGAAGTTTCATCTTGAACGAGTGTATGATGAGCTTGAATGGATTGGTAGAAACGAATGTGATTTCGTATCACTGACTGATGCTAATTTTGGTATCTTCCCTGAGCGTGACTCGTTAATTGCAGACAAGTTAATTGCTGTACAAAAGAAGTATAACAATCCTAAAGCCTACACAATTGCTTGGGCAAAGAACCAAAAGCAAGAGGTTGTTGAGATTGTGCGTAAGCTAATCTTCGAAGGCGGCAGTAAGATGGGTCTTAACCTCTCAGTACAGTCAATGGACGATAATGTATTGGACATTATTAAGCGTAAAAACCTCGCTATGAATAAGATTCAAGAAGTATTCGACTTGTGCGAGAAGTATAGTATTCCATTATATACTGAACTTATTCTTGGCTTACCCGGCGAAACACTTGAGACTTGGAAAGATAACTTCTATAAGTTATTCTTAGCAGGCAACCACACTGGTATTACTGTATATCAAGCACAGTTGTTAGAGAATGCTGAAATGAATCTAACTCAAAAGGCTGAGTATGAGCTTGAAGGCCGTATTGTTTATGACTATCTAGTTGGCACATATAATGAGCATGAAGTAAAAGAGGGCATTGAAGTCATCGTGTCCACTAAAGACATGCCTCGTAACGAGATGATAGATGCTCAAGTATGGTCATGGTTCATGAATACTTTCCACATTAATGGAATGACCAATTATATCGCTAGATTCCTATATACCTATAGTAATGTTGAATACAAGACTTTCTATGAGAAACTGTACGAATACATTCAGACAGACCCCTGGCTTAATAATGAGATAGCTCGTATTAGAGAACACTATGATAATTGGACAACTAATGGTAAGATAGACCATGATCCAATTCAGGGTATGGAGATTCACGGATGGAATCTTATTCACAGTACTGTTATTAACTTACAGGGTGAGTGTAAACACACTCAAGTATTCGACTTGATTGATAAGTTTGTTACAGAGAACTTTGAGTTACCCGAAGACATACTAAAAGATTTGTTATTTGTGCAAAGAAAATTCTTAATAAATTATGAAGAATGTAACAGCTATCCATTAAATATAGAATTAAAAAATGACATCATAGGTTATGTACAGGGTGATGTGCTAGAAAATACAGTAGCATATGAGTTCGATTTTCCGGAAAACAAATCAATGAGTCTGCAACAGTTCTGTGAGCAAATCTTTTTTGCAAGACGCAGAAACTTTGGAAAGAGTTGGGTAACGAGATTATAGTATGGCATTACTTAATAAAGAAAACATACATTTCTTCAGTGACAACGGACCCGAGCTACGATTAGGGTCTTCACTGATGTATTTTTATGATTTTGAAGATACTGATTACTGGTATATTGATTTTCATCATGGTTGGAATTTAATCGCAGCTATTGATTTTATTCCTGAAGAAATCAGAGATAGAATCAGAAGCGGCAGCGCCACATTACTATTAAACAACAGTCACGAAGCATATCATGATCCTATAGAATTCATTTATAGATACTTTATAATGGATCTTAATTTTCCGCCGGCTTATATCAGACTACTAACTGAGTCTGCAAGTATATTGGAAGAAGTGGACAGAGTGTCAAAAGTATTCAGTAAACCATATATACAGATTGAATGGATGCGTATTTTTGAGTACAATGTAAAGCAAGCCACTAATATAGAGAACTATCGCAAGTTGAATACACTAGAGATAAAACAGTATGACAAGAAATATTTGAATCTTAATCGTCGCTGGCGCCAGCACAGACCAATACTAGTTGGGTTACTAGAGCTACGCAATCTATTAGATAAGGGACATGTCAGTTTTTGTAAAAATGTAGACGGTCAAAATTGGGATAGTGTATATGGTTATCTTCAAGGCTCAGTACAGCACTGTGACCCGGAACTGTATAACTTGTTTCAGAGTAATAGAGATAGAATAGAAAGCATTCCGGACATGTTTTTAGATACTCCTGAACTATATGTGAATCAGGTACAGGTAGACAATAACTTAGATTACTATTACGAGAACACTTACTTTAGTATTGTAAATGAAACAAATTACTTTAAGGATTTAGGAGAAGGATTGTTTCTAAGTGAAAAAGTCTTTAAGCCTATACTAAGATGTCATCCTTTTATACTAGTGTCAAGACCGCACAGTCTTAGTAAGTTAAAAGAATTAGGATATAAAACATTCAGTCCGTATATAGATGAAAGCTATGATGAAGAAATCAATGACTATGAAAGATTAAAAATGATAGTTAACGAGATAGAACGATTAAGTAATTTAAGCGAACCACAGTTAGTAGAATTCTTAACTGCGGTAAAAGAAATAGTTGAATATAACTATCAACTATTGACTAATAAGAGTTCTGCACTAAAAGATAATTTTGTCACTGCCCTAACATGATGTACGATTATAACAAGTATAAAAGAGTATTTGCATTTGGGTGTAGCTTTACTGGCTATAAGTATCCCACATGGGCAAATATTATGGGTAAACACATCAGCCAAGCTGAGTTTTATAATTTTGGCCGTAGCGGCGGAGGCAATGTATTCATCGCTAATAGAATAACTGAGGCTAACCGCAAGTTTAAATTTTGTGATACTGACTTAGTAATGGTTATGTGGAGCACATTCTGTAGAGAAGATCGATATCTTCCGAATCAAGGTTGGTCAACGCCCGGTAACATCTATACGCAAGGTGATCTTAAGTTTGCTGACAAAGATTATCTGGTGACATACGCTGACCCACTGACATTTTTAGTCAGGGATTTGTCCATCATTGATCTCACTACATCATATCTTAACGCATTGCCGAGTGACACTTTAGCTATGCTAAGTGTCCCTTTTAACTATCAACAGGATTTAAACAACAGTACTGTAACACAGGTGCTAACCCTATATAAAGAATTAGAAGATAGTTATTTGGATAATATGTTTGAGTTGGAAATGGACAATTATTGGGAACATGGTTCTAAGTACATTGAGTCTTGGTCGGATCCAGACTTTTATGAAGATTATCACCCGGCGCCGTTACGATATGCAAACTATCTTAAAAAAATAGGAATAGAATTGAGTGATGAAGCAATGCAGTATGCAATTGATTCAACTAATGCATTGCGACAAATTAAACATTACTCAGAATTCGAACAGATTTTTCCTAATCTTGACCCTAGAACTGTGCCGCAGGAATTAATATGATTGACTTTAAAAAATATAATAGATTATTTGTATTTGGGTGCAGCTTCACTCAATATGCCTGGCCTACATGGGCAGACTTATTGGCCAAAGAAATGGAACATGCAGAATATTATAATTTTGGTAGGTCAGGGTCAGGTAATCTATTAATCAGTAATAGAGTAACACAGGCTAATTGTAAGTTTAAATTTTGTGATACTGACTTAGTAATAGTAATGTGGACTGGTGCCTTCCGAGAAGATCGATACATCGATGACAAATGGCTTACTGCTGGCAACATCTATTCGCAAAAACATGCGTATGATAAGAACTTTGTTAAAAACTATACGGACCCAGAAGGCTTTGTAATACGAGATATGAGTTTGATAGAATTAACAAGGAGCTATCTCAGCAATTTACCTTGCACTGCAATTCATACTAGCATGATTGAGTTGACCGGCGAGGGTACAAATTCAATGACTGACAGTGATCAAAAAACAATTAGCTTTGAACAAAAAATAAATGAAATATATAAAACAACCTTAGATGGAATGCTACCTTCAGTAAACGAAATAATCACATCTACAAAAAAATGGTATTGGAAAAATCAGAATGGTGACCCGCAATGCGAATCTCATCCTACTCCAATGGACCATTGCAAATATTTACTTGCGGTAGGAATACCATTGAGTCAGCGCACAATTGATTATGCTATTGAGTCCTGTGCTAAACTCGATACTGTTGTTTATGTAGACGATTTAGTAACCTTATTTCCGACCACAGCCACAGCGAATCATGCTTTCTTGTCAGGTCTCTTTTAACTCAATAAATAATAAACTAATAGAGGATTTTAAATGAAATTACTAGCTAATGGCTGTAGTTGGACCCAGGGTGGAGGACTCGACCTAAATGGCATCACACGACAAGAATTAGATCAAGTAACTTGGCCTAAACATCTACATGATTTGTTAGGTGCAACTGACTTTGTAAATCTAGCCGACGGGTGCGGAAGTAATCAGCGCATCTTTAGAACTACATTGGACTACCTATTAGACAATAAAGATGAGGATATCGTTGCCGTCATACAGCTTACCGAAGAATCACGATTTGAATACTATTATCCAATGGACATCGACAAACAGTACGAGAACATTAATGACAGATGGATGAAAGCTAAAATAAACAATCTTATTCCTCAGGCCTTGGCTTTGGACAACTGCGGAAATATTGCTGATATTGATGGATTTGACAAGCATTATAAGTTGTCACAAGAAAGATTAGTATATCACACTAGCGATATCCAAAACATCTACACATATATTGAACATTGTGAGGCATTATCTAGCCTGTTTAAAAGATTTAATATTAAGTATTACTTTTGGGACATTTGTGATCTACCTAATAGGTTGCCAGAACCATTTAAAACTTTTTTATTAGAGAGTTATCCATGGATAAACTATATTAATGGTAGCTGGCAGTATTGGGAATATGATAGAATAGAAATAAATGTTGACAGTCATCCCAACCATAATGGACACAAACAACTGGCACAGTGTATTAACAGTGCAATTAAAGAGGATTTTAAATGATTAAAGTAGCAATGATTGGCGTAGGTAAGCTAGGGCAAGATTGTGCCGAAGTAATGGCAGAGCAGTATAATGTAGTAGGATATGATATTGAGCCGCGAAGCCCCGCCTTTCCAATGTGTTCAACTATTCAAGAAGCAGTAACAGACAGAGATATTATTTTTATTGCTGCTCCTACTCCGCATGACCCGATGTACGGTGGTGAGACCCCTACTAGTCATCTACCCAACAAAGACTTTGACTATACGATTGTTACGGATATTCTTAACGAGGTCAACAAGCATGTTGAGCGTAGACAATTAGTAGTATTGATTAGTACAGTTTTACCCGGCACCGTTCGCAGAGAACTAAGACCCTGCATTACTAATGCACGATTCATCTATAATCCCTATCTCATTGCTATGGGCACGACTAAGTGGGACTTTATCAATCCAGAAATGCTTATCATTGGTACAGAAGATGGTTCACTTACTGGCGATGCATCAGAACTGATTAACTTCTATAAGCCATTAATGCAAAATGATCCGCGCATTGAAGTGGGTACATGGGACGAAGCAGAAGCGATTAAAATCTTCTACAACACCTTTATTAGCACGAAACTTGCATTAGTGAACATGGTGCAGGATGTTGCAGAGCGCAATGGTAACATGAATGTTGATGTAGTGACATCTGCATTAGCGAATAGCACATATCGTATCATGGGCCCAGCGTATATGAAAGCAGGCTTGGGAGATGCAGGAGCATGTCACCCTCGTGATAACATTGCATTACGATATATGGCAGAGAATTTAAACCTCGGCTACGATCTATTCGATAGTATTATGGCTGCGAGAGAGATTCAAGCTGAGAACATGGCATTACGCTGCTTAAAGAATGGTAAGAATGTTACAATCATCGGTAAAGCGTACAAGCCCGGTGTACCATATACCAACGGCAGTGCGAGTATGTTAATTGGCCATTACATTGAAAAACACGGCGGCAATGTTAGTTACTATGATCTCCATACTGGAGACACTGACATAAAATCTGATTGGACTGATGTATATCTTATTGGTTACTGGGAAAAATATGTGGAAGATATTAAATTTCCAGCGTATGCTACTGTAATCGACCCGTGGCGTAGATATAATGGCCCGGCCAGCCTACATTATGGTAACACTAGAAATAAAGAAGTTGTTGTTCAACCCGACAACTATCATAATTGGGTAAAATCTATATTGACTAGCAAGCTGTATCCAGAGCTAGTTCCATATATGGATCAATCATTCTTTATCTATGCTAACCATAATTATGATTTTACATTGGCTAACTATAGTAACGAAGCTATTGTTGAACTAATAGTAGATCAATATAATAAAGGAAGCAAGTATGTCTTCTTTGAGTGTTTAGCCGAACCGTTTGCAAATTCTTTATTTAAAAAGATTAATACTATTATAGATTTAGTTAATGAGCAAGTTACTGGAATCAAGTTCTTCTTTTTAACCGGATGTGCGAACGGCGAAACTGAGTATGAGACCAGAATGGGTTACATTAATGAAGAAGTAAAGCTTCAGGTTATATCTACTCGCTATTTTGAGTCCGGGTTAAGCCACTATCGTGACTTTTCTGGGCCAGACTATGATGCTGAGAAGCTAAGAGACAAAAAATATCTATCATTTAATAGAATGCCTAGACTTCACCGATGCGAGTTATTAGATTTCTTATTAGCTAATAATTTATTGGAAGATGGATTTGTATCATTCGGTAACTACATGCTGTGGAGGCCAGACGACCATCTGATGGAGGTTGTGCAAGATTATGAACACATTAAGAAAAACTTGCACATCTTGCCATTGAATATCAACTCAACTGCGGAAAGACCAAATCCTGCTGATATTCAACCTCAAGACAGTGAATTTTTTGATAATAGTTATTTTTCAATAGTAACAGAAACAGCGTATTATCAGACTAATCATAATGGACCAACCATCAGCATTGAAAAGGATATTTTCCCTAGCGAAAAAATCTATAAACCTATCATGATGAAGCATCCATTTATTCTTATGGGCAGACCATATTTCTTAAAGACATTGAGAAGTCACGGGTATCAGACATTTCATCCGTATATTGACGAAACATATGACACTGTTGAAAATGATGCCGAGCGAATGAAGCTAATCTTTAACGAAATTAGCCGCTTAGCAGCATTTACTGATGATCAATATAGAGAGTGGATGCAACAAGTCAAGCCTATTGTAGAACATAACAAAAGACAGATGCATACTAATTCTGATTATCGGGTAACAAAAGATGTCTTAAAATATTTTGTATAATTCTCTTAGTTAAATACTATCTGATGAGGAGTTGCAATTGGATTTCAATTTAAAGTCATTGGCAAAAACAGACTTAAAGCCTAATGAAAGACCTACAGAAGATATCGGAGATGTTCGCCATCGTAGTATGATGGAGGCGATCAAGCCCTATGCTAGAGATGCCGTTCAGAAAAATCTAACACCAGTATATGTAGACTACAAGACTCGTGAGACTAAAATGGTTCTCGTGCTGTGTCCTGAGTGGAGTCCATACATGCCTCCCTTCAGTCTTGCACGACTGAGTGGTATTGCTAAAGCATCTGGATATGAAACACATATCATGGACTTGAATGTTAAAGCATATAATGCATATCGTGATGACTGGCAACCCAATAATAAGCTACCATTTAGATTGTGGGATCCATCTAGTTCATGGCACTGGTTAGGTGAAACATACATGAATGATATCCATCCCGTGCTTGAACCTATTCTAAGCGCAGCAGTAGACGAAATCATTGAAATGAATCCTGATGTAGTTGGGTTCAGTGTATACTATATTAGTGAAGAACCCACCAAGTGGATGGCTCAAGAAATTAAAAGACGCAACCCAAACATCTTGATTGCTGTGGGCGGCCCCAATGTTCACAAGCATTGGTTTGATATTCGTCCATACTATGATTATGTCATTGTGGGTGAAGGTGAACAGAATCTACTTGTCATGCTTGATGAGATTGAAGAAGGTTGGCGCCCCACAGAACCTAAGATATTAACACAGCCAGAGAATCAGCGTATCAATATTAACGGGCTACCGATGCCTGACTACGAATCAATTGACTTTAGTTTATACGAAGTTCCGAACGGTGTCAATAGTGAAATCAGTCGTGGTTGTACGGCTAAGTGTACATTCTGTGAAGAAACACACTTTTGGAAGTATCGTCAGCGCCAGGCAGTTGATTTGATTACCGAAGTAGAGTGGTTATATTATAATAAGGGTACTGATGTTATTTGGTTTATTGACAGTCTTATCAATGGTAATATCAATGAACTAAGAGCATTTGCCCTAGCTCTCAAAGAAAAGGGACTTAAGGTTAAGTTTACTGGTTATGCTAGACATGACGGTAGAATGGATTTACCTTATCTACAAGACTTAGCCGACGGCGGCTGCATCATGTTTAACTTTGGATGTGAATCAGCATCACAGAAAGTTCTTGACGATATGCACAAGGGTGTTACTATTGCTGAAATGGAGCAGAACTTCATTGACTGTAAGAAGGTAGGCATCTATTGTGCCACAAATTGGATCGTTGCATTCCCCACTGAAGACTACCAAGACTTCAGTGATACTATGACATTCATGTGGCGTATGCGTAATAACAATGTTAACAATATGGGGCTTGGCGTAGGATATGGATTAGGGCCAGAAACAATCGTAGGACAGAATCCACACGCTTACAATATCAGCTTCCATAAGTATCAAGGACACTGGATTAGTAAAGACTTAGCGATGGGAGGTCCTCATGTCATGATGAGAGTCAAGCTAATTCACATGTGGCTTGATTACTTTACCGGTTGCACTGATGTTCCGATTGGCTACCCAATGCGACACGCATTGCAAAAAGATCATTATAAGATTAAGCTTAACAATGAACATGTTCGTAAAGAAATGGTGTATGAGAAGTTTGATTATAACATCATTCCTCCCGTAGCAGAGAATAACCCATTTGCTAATCAATTAGTTAATGAGATTTGGCCATTCTTACGAAATCTTTGGCGTTCAAGAGGTGGATTCGAAGCAGAGATTCTTTTCAACCCAGAAATCGATTTAAAAGAGTTTGGTACTCAATATGGTCCAGCGCAGTTCTATGCAACATATAAGTTTAAGATTACTGATGAAGGTCAGTGGGATGCTGACTTCGATATTAAGTTTGAACAGGTTGATAATCCATTAGATGACAGAGAGTATCCGCCCGAAGGCCGTAAGGGTGCATTTTATGCACAGGATTATAGTCGTTGGCAGAGTAACACAGTTAAAAGAGCTAGAAAGCTAGCAAAGCCTACATGGAGTTCAGATGAGGGCCGTTCGGGCCAAGACTTTGCTGACTTGTTAGACGAAGAAGCATACTTAAACGAGACTATCGACTTTAGCTTTCACACTCAATTCAAGGGCTCCGGTGACTGGAGCAATCATGAAAAATATCAGGTAGATGTTTCTAATGAAAAGCGTGATGCAATGCCAGAAAAAGAAGCAGATAGCGGAACAGCAGTTAAATCTTCTATCAGTTTGGATAGTATTCAGAAGCTGCCAAGCAGAAAAAGAGATGTGATTATCACATGAACCAACAAGTAGAAAAATTTGAACAACTAATAGCAGAGTTCTATGGTGCTCCTTATGCAGTAGCAGTAGATTGCTGCACCCACGCTATTGAGCTATGTCTCCGACTAACAAAGCCACAACATGTATTGTGTCCCACTAGAACATATCTCAGTGTCCCGATGACATTTAAAAAGTTAGACATTGAGTGGGACTTTGTAGACTATAATTGGAATAATTTTTACTTTATTGGTAATACTAATATTGTAGACGCAGCCGTGTATTGGGAAAGAAAAGGCTACATACCCAATACTATGATGTGTCTAAGCTTCCAGCACAAGAAACATTTGAGTTTGGGCCGCGGTGGAATGATACTATTAGACAATCTAACACAGTATAATGAATTAAAGAAAATGCGTTACGATGGTAGACTTGATGACATCCCATGGAAAGATCAAGACATTGATTCATTTGGCTATCACTATTACATGACTCCGGAAACAGCAGAAAAAGGCATATTTAAATTTTGCACCGCTGAAGTAACAGAACCAAAACTTTGGTCAGATAACGATTATCCGGATATAAGCAAAATGAAAGTGTTTAATGCTTAGTAAGAATGAGTGGGACCCACTAAAGAGTGTCATTGTGGGAATAGCAGATGATGCTAAGATTCCTCCCTCTACTTTTGGCTTACGGACTGTTAATTACGCTGACTTAACTTTTAGTAAATATCTTACTGTTAAACATGGACTGTATCCTAAACAGGTTATAGACGAAGCTAATGAAGATTTAGAAATCTTGTGTGACTTCTTGAGAAGCCAAAGTATTACTGTATATAGACCACAGTCAAATGATCCCGAATATTATAACTACTGCCCTAGAGATACAGTATTAGTTCACGATGATTTGATTCTTGCAACACCGACTGCACTCAGTTCTAGAAGGGATGAGTGGAAAGCAAGTACTGAATATTTTGACTTGAATAAACTCATCGTTGCACCTGGTACTACAACAACTGATGTCTACAATTCAAGATGTATAGGCGACCCCAATGTACTTGCACTACATGAACACGATCCTATATTTGATGCTGCAAACATTCTACGCTGCAACGACGATTTATTCTATCTCGTAAGTAATACCGGTAACAAAAAGGGCGCAGCGTATTTACAAGAGATAGTGGGAACCAGTAAGCGGGTTCATACTATTGAGAATGTTTACAGCTATATTCATCTAGACAG
>B570J29032_109959102_pt1 | contig 18282 bp, 15 predicted proteins | sample LakMenEpi16Nov12_FD_29032 | JGI IMG/M metagenome (IMG submission 29032) | reverse complement strand
AGCTGCCGGGCCTGACCAACTGTAACTACTCGCTCCAACTGCTGCAGTGGTTAAGGTTAAACCGGCTCCCTGACAAACTGTGTAGGTGGAACCAGACAAGCTTTGGGTTTGAACAACTAGCGCTGAGGTACTTGAATTGGCGGTACAAATGGCACCATTAGTAAAGGTATTTGTAACAAGTAAATTATAGACCCCTGTATTTGTACCTTGAGATGCCGGAATGGAAGGTAGTTGTAGATTGCTTGAAAAACCTCCTGGACCTGTCCAACTATAGGTTGTTAAACCTCCCTGAGGTGCGCCAACACTAGTGTTAGAAACAGTTAAATTTAATGCGGCGCCAGAACAAACAGGGCCGTTGCTACCAATAGAATTGATGGTTGGTGTTGGATTAACCACCACGGCCACAGTTCTTGTGCCAATACAACCATTTTGCTCTCCATTTAAGGTATATGTTGTTGTTATGCTCGGTGTAGCTGCAATACTGGAGGTGTTGACGTTTGAAGGAAGCCATGTATAAGTAGTTGCACCACCTCCTAAAATTGTAACACTAGTTCCACTACAAACATTTGTTGCAGATGCTGCTGTGGTTAATGTTGGTGTTTGACAACAATTATAATACATGAAAATTCTACCAATGCTAAAATTAATCTCACTCCAAATATTAGCCATAGGTGCTCCACCGGCAATACAAGCTTGCATACCGCTTCTTCTTAAGATCGTTGGAAAACCAGAAATATTTGTACCAAAGTTTGCACCATCATAAGAATTAATACAATTTCCCGCTCTTGCACCATAAACCCCGATGATATCGCCTGCGGCAATTGCAATGTTACAGGGAACAGTAGCAGTTGGTGCGGCACCGGTAATTGAAAAAAGTGTTACAAATGCATTAGTTGTACCCGGAAAAGCCGGAGGTGCAGCTGCTGTGAATCTCACAACCCTTAAATGCTGTAGTTGACCAATTGCGCCCACTGCATCTGGCGGAATATACAACTGGCAAATAGTGAAGTTAACAGGAGCAATAAAATGATAACCCCTTACCATACTGGCAAACTGGCTTGTATGAGGACCAACAGGCACCTGCGTTTGCCCGAAGAAACTAAAAAACGCAAGTAAAAAAACAATTGTATGAACTAATTTTCTCATGTTTAAACTCTTAAAATGATGTAACAATGTCTTTGCGGTTTATAAATAATTTAATAACTAAACTGCCATTTTCCTGAATCCAATTGCCAATTGCAGTTTTATCATTTGTATTTAAAGCAGCGTTGTGATCTATTTTAGGAAAACCAGGCGTATTAATCAATTGTTGAACCTCAGCGTCTTTGGCATGCTTGTCTCCCCCTTTGAGTTCCTTAAAAACCAATTCGGTTACTTTATCAAAATTATAAGTATAACCTGTGGTTGCATCACTCGCAGGCTTATTATTTGTTGTGGTTTGCGCACTTAAACCGCCAAAAAGAATCAAAAAAACAAAGGTAAGTAGGTGATTTCTAGACATAATGCGTTATTTATTTCATAAAGTTAGCAAATCTAGACCGGTTTAGGAAATATTTAACTCACCCAAAGGAATACTTCACCCATAAAATTGAGAAGTTTAATAATTATATAAAATGTACCTAATCTTTGGCGACATCCAACCTGGTGAACACCTTAATTGGATAAATGGCGGCTATAAAACTAATGAGCATGATTAATGAAAATATCCACACAAAATCATTCAATTTTAATTCAATTGGATAATATGGCACAACAAATTCATCACCAAACTTTACAAAATGAAATTTTTGTTGGAGAACACAAACAATCAAACCCAAAAGCAAACCCAACATTGCTCCAAAACCAGAAATTAATAATCCTTCTTTCATAAAAATGCTTTTTATTTGATTAACCGATGCACCTAATGAATATAAGGTTTTAACATCCTTTCTTTTTTCGATGATTAGCATGGTTAAGGCCCCTATAATATTAAATGTGGCAATAATCAAAATAAAGGCCAAAATAATAAAGGTTGCTAACTTCTCCGTTTCTAATGTTTTAAATAATACATCATTTAATTGGTATCTGTTTTTTACCTTAAAATTATCACCTAAATATAATTGAACTTGGTTTTGAACATTATCTAAATTATTAGGATCACATTTCAACTCTATACTTGAAACATTTAAGCTATCATCAAACAACTCCCTTGCAGAACTTAGACTTATAAAAACATTTTGATAATCAAATTCATCATTCAAGGCAAAAATGGCCTTAGGAGTAATGTACAATTGATTTAACTGATCAGTGATATTTAAACTACTTGATTTTCCTCTTGCTGGACTATACAAACTAAGTTCATTAACATACCCTTTTAAATTTAACCCTAATTGATTAGAGATTCCCTTTCCAAGTAAGATGTGTTTCATTTTCTTATCATCGCTCACTTTAAATTCACCCTCAATGATTGCCGCATTAATACTAGTCACTTTTTCAAAATTCTGATCAATTCCTTTTACTGAAACAAGTACTTGCTTATCTTCATTCTTCAACAAAGCTTTATCACTTAAACAACTGGAAATAGCTGTAATTCCCTTTATTGACTTAATGTAATTAAGACTATCAGCCGATAAAAAAAAAGTTTTTTGTTTAGCGGCAACAATCTTCAAATCAGGCTCTAAGGTATTGTAAAGTGAGGCAACAATTCCGGTTAAACCGTTCATGGCACTGAGGATAATTACCAAGGCTGCTGTTGTGATGCTAATGGCAACTATACTTATCCAACTGATAATATTAATAGCATTATTACTCTTTTTTGAAATAAGATAACGCTTCGCTATAAAACTAGAAAAATTCACAATTACTTTTTCAATAATTCTTCAATTTTCATTGCATAATCTAAAGAATCGTCAATAAAAAATGTTAAATCAGGCACTACTCTTACCTGCTTACCTATTAATAATCCAAGCTTCTTCCTAATTGGTGTTTTGTTTATCTCTACAAGTTTAAAAATCTCATCTCTGTTCTTACCCATGATACTCAGATAAACCTTGGCGTAACCTAAATCAGGACTAACTCTTACAACTGTTACTGTAATAAAACCTCCGCCAAACCAGTTTCTTGATTCACTTCTAAATATTTCGGCTAATTCCTTTTGAATGAGCTTATTTACTTTTTGTTGCCTAACACTGTCCATAAGCCAAAGATAGTGAGAAATTTTATTATACTCACTTAGTTCAATAACCTATAATTAGCTTAATATCTTTATATTTGTTACTTTATTAATTATGAGACTTGATAGGGTTTTAAGAAGAAAATTATTCTGGTTGCTCAATACAGGAAACAACGTAGAGTGCACTTATTGCGGTAAAACCTTCAAACGGTTTATGGCAGAAGGGGTTAAGTCTCCAGTTTTCCAAAAATATAAAGTGGCCGGAGGTGGCTATAAAGAAAACGTATATTGCCCCAATTGTTATTCTGTTGACAGATCGCGACTTTTAAAATTATTTTTTGAGTTGCGTACAAATGTTTACAAACAACCAACTAACCTACTTCACGTTTCGCCTAATAAAGAAATTGCTAATGCCTTAATTGCACCTACAATCAAGCAAACTGTAGGAACAATTGAGCCGGAAATGTACGCTGAATATAAACCGGTATACATGGATATTCAGGACATCAAAGAGAATGACAATACGTTTGATGTTGTAGTATGTTGTCATGTAATTGAGCATGTAGATGATGCTCCAAAAGCAATGCGAGAAATATACAGAGTATTAAAAAAGGGAGGTTTTGCAGTCTTACAAGTACCTTTAGCAATTAATTTAGATAAAACAATTGAAGATTTAACGCTTAAAACCGACAAAGAAAGAAAGCTAAAATTTGGACAAACTGACCATGTTAGGTTATTTGGTTTAGATTACTTTGATAAACTAACTCAAGCCGGATTTCGGGTAGATAGAGATAATCCTTTTACGAACAAATGGATAGATGAAAAACTTTTGAAACGTTATTCATTAGATCCAATTGAAGATGTTATAGTTTGTCATAAGGATTAAAATGAAATTATTTAGTGCATTTAAATATATTAAGGGCTTTGAAAAGTATGCAGCCCTCAACGTATTTTTTAATATTTTTTATGCGCTTTTCTCTGTTATCTCACTCACCTTAGTTTTACCCTTTTTAAACTTACTTGGTAAATCAAACGAAGAGTTAATAAAATTCTCCTCCCAGCCCGAACCGGTATTTTCGATAACAAAGCTTACTAGCTATGTTTTTCAGAAGTTTGACTATGAAATATCGCAAATTATTTTCCTTAATGGCTCTGATGAAAATAGTATTAAGTCAGGAAAACTTAAAGCACTTTTATTTATTTGCTTTCTTGTTTTTTTCGCAACTTTCCTCAAAAATCTGTTCAGATACTTAGCCATGTATTTTATTGCGCCAATTAGAATCGGAGTTGTAAATCAGTTACGAAATAAACTACACTTAAAATCTTTACAACTACCAATTAGCTATTTTAATGATGAAAAAAAAGGTGATCTGATGAGCAGGATAACAAATGACGTTATTGAAATTGAATTTGGAATTATGACCAATCTTGAAATAATTTTCAGGGAACCTTTAACAATTATTCTTCTTTTTATTTCATTAATCAGCATTAGCGCTAAATTAACTTTGTTGGTAGTATTATTATTGCCGTTAGCAGCTTTATTTATTGTCTTCCTGAATAAAAGCTTAAAGAAATCATCTTTAAAAAGTAAAGGTATTTTAGGAAGCTTATATGCACTAATTGAAGAAACATTTCATGGCACAAAAGTAATTAAGGCATTTAGTGGCGAATCATTTCTTCAGAAAAAATTCGAATCAGTTAATAAGCAATTTTATAATGAAAGCTTAAAACTTTATCGGAAAACAGATTTGAACAGTCCACTAACGGAAACAATTGTTATTTTGATTTTAATGGTAATTTTATACCTAGGAGGTACAATGGTTGTTAATGGAACTGATGGACTAACAAGTGAAACATTCATCATGTACTTTATAGCCGCCTCTCAATTAATTCCTCCAATAAAACAAATAACTGTTGCTTATGGATTTGTTCAGCGAGGTGTTGCGAGTGAAGAACGAATCAATAAAATATTGCTAGCAGACAATGTTATACATGAAGCTCAAAATCCTATTGAACTTAAAAAGTTTTCCGATTCAATTCAGTTTAAAAACGTAAGTTTTAAATATATAAAGGGTGATGATGGTTATGTTTTAAAGAATATTAATTTGGAAGTAAAAAAAGGAAAAACCATTGCGCTTGTTGGCCAAAGTGGAAGCGGAAAAACAACACTGGCAGATATGCTACCTCGTTTTTATGACTGTGATAATGGCGAAATTTTAATTGATAATGTTAACATTAAAAGTGCAACTTTTAACAGCTTAAGAAATCAAATAGGAGTTGTAACGCAAGAAAGCATTTTGTTTAATGATACGATACTAAACAATATAGTTTTTGGTTTACCTAATACTTCCAAAGAAGATGTTATTGAAGCTGCAAAAATTGCGAATGCGCATGAATTTATTATTAAACTTCCAAATGGTTATGATACTAACATAGGTGATAGAGGCAACAAGTTGAGCGGAGGTCAAAAGCAGCGCATTAGCATTGCACGAGCCATTTTACGTAATCCGGAAATTTTAATTTTAGATGAAGCTACAAGTGCTCTTGACACTGAAAGTGAAAAATTGGTTCAAGAAGCTTTAACTAATTTAATGAAAAATCGAACAAGTATTGTTATAGCTCATCGTTTAAGCACAATCGCCAATGCTGATGAAATCATTGTAATGCAACTGGGTGAAATTATTGAACGCGGAACGCATGATCAATTGTATCAGCAAAATGGAACATATAAGAAATTATGTGAAATGCAGAGCTTTAAATAATTAACCAAAATTTCGAAAAACCAATATGATTAATACACAAAATAAAAATGCTATGCTTTTTATTTTCCTCACTATCTTAATTGATTGTATTGGATTAGGAATAATTATACCTGTGTTGCCTGAGTTAATTAAGCAAATAACTAACGGCAACATTAGCGAAGCAGCATCAATAGGTGGCTGGCTAAGTTTTGCTTATGCCATTATGTCGTTTTTGTTTTCACCGGTTTTAGGGGGTTTAAGTGATCGATTTGGAAGACGACCAATAATACTTATTTCACTTTTAGGTTTGGGCATTGATTATATTTTCTGCGCCATGGCACCAACACTTGGATGGTTATTCGTTGGGCGTATTTTAGCCGGCGTTTGTGGCGCAAGTTTCACAACTGCTTCTGCTTATATAGCAGATGTAAGCAACGACGAAAATAGAGCCAAAAACTTTGGAATGATTGGAGCTGCCTTTGGTGTAGGCTTCATCATTGGCCCACTGCTAGGCTCACTATTCGGTACTTTTGGCACACGTGCTCCTTTCTATGCAGCAGCTACTTTATCGTTAGTAAATTTCATTTATGGTTATTTTGTTTTGCCTGAATCATTATCGAAAGAAAAATATAGAAAGTTTGATTGGAAACGAGCTAATCCACTAGGTTCATTAATGCAATTAAGCAAACAAAAAGTAGTAATCAATTTAATACTTGTGATGTTCATACTAGAACTCGCCAGCCAAGCAATGCCAAATGTTTGGAGTTTCTTTTGTATTGAAAGATTTAACTGGGATGAAAAACAAATTGGAATTTCGTTAGCTGTAGTTGGTATTGCAATTGCCATTGTTCAAGGTGGCTTAATAGGTTGGGCAAAAACTAAATTCGGTGAAAAGAAAAGTTTGTTTGCCGGTTTACTCTTTAACACCGTTGGATTTATCCTATTCTCATTCGCTAATCAATCATGGATGATGTATGCTTTTTTAATCCCGTTTGCACTAGGTGGATTTGCCATACCAAACATACAAAGCATTATTACACAAAAGGTGCCAAGCAACGAACAAGGAGAATTACAAGGTGGTTTAACAAGTTTAATCAGCATTACGGCAATTTTAGGACCTTTGATTATGAGTAATTCATTTGCTTATTTCACTGCTCCCGAAAACAATATTTACTTCCCAGGAATTGCCTTTTTAATTGGAGCAGTATTGTCAATAGTTGGTTTAATATTTAGCTACTTTACTTTAAAAAACATGAGATAAAATTGCTATCTTTACGCCCAAATTATCAATCATACAAATGAAAGACATTTTTCAAAAAGTAACGGCTAACATGGGACCAATTGGTGAACATGCAAAGGAATCTCATGGTTATTTCACATTTCCTAAGCTAGAAGGTGAAATTGGCCCACATATGACTTTTAGAGGTAAAAAGTTACTAAACTGGAGTTTAAATAATTATTTAGGGTTGGCTAATCATCCTGAAGTAAGAAAAGCAGATGCAGATGCAGCTGCCCAATTTGGTCTTGCGCTCCCAATGGGTGCTCGTATGATGAGTGGTAATTCAAACTACCATGAACAATTGGAAAAAGAGTTATCTGACTTTATGCAAAAGGAAGACACGATTCTTTGTAACTTTGGATATCAAGCAATGGTAAGCTCCATTGATGCGCTTGTAGACAGACATGATGTGATTGTATACGATAGCGAAAGCCACGCATGTATTTTAGATGGTGTTCGTTTGCATATGGGCAAGCGTTATGTTTTTAAACATAATGATGTTGCGGATTGCGAAAAACAACTACAACGTGCAAACAAACTCGCAGAACAAACAGGAGGCGCCATTCTTGTGATAACAGAAGGGGTATTTGGAATGCGCGGAGATCAAGGTAAATTAAAAGAGATTATTGATTTAAAGAAAAAATTTAATTTCCGTTTATTTGTAGATGACGCGCATGGTTGCGGAACCATGGGTCCTAATGGTGGTGGTACGGGTGAACACCAAGGGTGTCAAGCAGGTATTGATGTGTATTTTGGAACATTTGCAAAATCTTTTGCACTAATAGGTGGTTATATCAGCTCAGAAAAAAACATCATCACTTACTTAAGATATAACATGCGAAGCCAAATCTTCGCTAAAAGTATGCCGATGCCTCTGGTTGTTGGCGCCCTTAAACGTTTAGAGTTAATGCGCAAACATCCCGAGTACCGCGAAAAATTATGGGAAATTACGCGCGCTTTGCAAGGCGGATTGAAGGCTGCAGGTTTTAATATTGGAGACACCGATAGTCCTGTTACTCCGGTTTACTTAAATGGAAGCATTCCTGAAGCCACCAACATGGTTAAAGATTTACGTGAAAATTTCGGCATCTTTTGTTCAATGGTTACTTATCCTGTAATTCCTAAAGGGATGATCATCCTACGTTTAATACCTACTGCCGTTCATACGCATGAAGATGTTAAATATACTATTGAAAGCTTTAGTAAGATTGTTAGTAAGCTAAAAAATGGTGAATACATGAGTGACCGTTTAGCTGAAGTTAAAGTGGATTTATAATTAACAGGTGATTTTGAAAGTGAATAATTTTAAAAACAGAATAGCAACACTATTCTGTTTTTTGTTTACAGGACTTTTTGTGTACGCACAAAATTTTGCACAACATGTAAATCCTTTTATTGGAACGGGTGGCCATGGCCATACTTTTCCCGGCCCTGTAGCGCCTTTCGGAATGGTTCAACTCAGTCCGGATACCAGAGTAGATGGAAGCTGGGACGGCTGCAGCGGTTACCACTATAGTGATTCTATCATTTATGGCTTCAGTCATACACATTTAAGCGGTACCGGCTGTAGCGATTGGGGTGATATTTTATTAATGCCTGGTTATGATTTACCAAACTTAAACAATCTAAACTATTCATCCGGATTTTCACACAATAACGAGACAGCAAAAGCCGGTTACTATTCTGTGAAACTTAATAATGGTGTTAAAGCTGAATTAACAACAACTTTAAGAACCGGGATACATCAATACACCTTTTTAAAAAACAAGAAACCACAAGTCATTCTAGACTTACTTCACCGTGATGAAACGCTGAGTCAAAATGTTAGATTAATTGACAGCAACACTGTTGTTGGTTTCAGAATAAGTAAAGCCTGGGCGAAAGAGCAATTTATTTTCTTCGCCATTAAATTCAGTCAATCCATTTCAAGATTTGATTATGCAGTAAAGAAACAATTTAAGAACCAACTCAATATTAAAACCAAAGAAAAACCCGAAGGCGCCATATTTGAATTTAAAGATTTATATGGTAAGCCACTAATTATAAAAGTTGGCATTTCAATGGTAAGTGAAGATGGCGCACTTGCGAATTTGAATGCAGAAGCTCAGCATTGGAACTTTGAAAAATATGTAAAGGAGGCCAAAAATAATTGGAATCAAGAACTTTCTAAAATAGAAGTAACAGAGGAAAACAGCGATAAATTATCGATATTCTACACCTCACTTTATCATTGCTTCATCCACCCGAGTATCGCAAGTGATGTGGATGGAAACTACAGAGGTCGTGATAATAAAATTCACAAAGCTCAAAATTACACGCATTATACGGTGTTTAGTTTGTGGGATACATACAGGGCATTGCATCCACTACTAACAATAATTGATAAAAAGCGAACTGCAGATTTCATCAACACTTTTATATCACAATACGAACAATGCGGTAGGTTTCCAATGTGGGAATTATCAAGTAATGAAACCGATTGTATGATAGGATTTCATTCCGTTTCTGTTGTGGCGGATGTAATGGCAAAAGGTATTAAAGGTTTTGATTATTCAAAAGCATTTGAGGGTAGCATTGCTACTTCTAAATTTGAAAAATACGGACTACCTACATTTAATGAAAACTCATTTTTACAAGTAGAAGATGAAAGTGAAAGCGTAAGCAAAACACTAGAATATGGCTATAACAATTATTGCGTTTATAAAATCGCAGAGATTTTAAATCAATCTACAAACTATTTACCTTACCATATTCGATCATTTGCATTTTTGAATTTACTTCATCCAACCTCAAAGTTTATGCAACCAAGATACAATGGTGGTTGGCTCACACCTTTTTTTCCAAATCAAATTAATAATCATTTCACCGAAGGTAATAGTTGGCAATATTCGTTTTATGTACCACACCAAGTTCATCAATTAATTAATTTGCATGGTGGACCAAAAGCATTTGAAAATAAACTGGATGAGTTATTCACCACTAAACAAAAAACAATTGGAAGAGAACAGGCAGATGTAACCGGACTCATTGGTCAATATGCGCACGGTAACGAGCCAAGTCACCACATGGCTTATTTGTATAATTATATCAATAAACCTTACAAGACAATTTACTATACTCACAAAATAGGAAATGAATTTTATAAGAATTCACCTGATGGATTAATAGGTAATGAAGATTGTGGCCAAATGAGTGCATGGTATGTTTTTAATGCGTTAGGATTTTATCCGGTTTGCCCTGGAGAAACTAACTATCAATTAAGTTTGCCGTATTTTAAAAAAATAAACATTAAATTAGAAAATGGTAACCGGTTTTTGATTGAGCGTGAGTCTAATTCAGATGAATATCTTAATAGTGTTGAAGTCAATGGAAGTTTACTTAATAATTTTAATTTAGCACATGATGCAATTGACAAGGGCGGAAAACTTTTATTCAAATCAAACCAAACAAAAATAAAAAGTGAGAGTTATTTGAAAAATTTTGTTGCAACGCCAATCTCGTCAATTCTGCCAATAGTTGCACCTGTTATTGAAACCAACTTAAAAGTATTTGCAGATAAAGAACTTGTCAAAATAGTAGATCTTAACTCAAACACGAAACAAACTATCAGATATACCATCAATGGAAACGAACCAACTCAAAATTCCATGATATATACTAAACCATTCTATGTCAATTCAACATGTATTATTAAAGCCAAGTCGTATTCCGTAAATGATTCTAGTTGTGTAACTGAAACTAAATTATTCAAACTGCCTAATAATTATAAAATTTCAACGACCGGTACAATAAATCCACAATATAAAGCCATGGGACCATCCACCCTACTCGATGGTTTAAATGGCCCGTTAGATTGGAGAAAAGGCGAATGGCTTGGCTATCAAGGGCAAGACATAGAAATCACAATTGATATGCTTCAATTAAAGAGTATTACAGAAGTAAATCCTAATTTTTTGCAAGATTCGAGGTCTTGGATATTAATACCAAAACAAGTTGAGTGTTTAATAAGTAATGACAACAAAGTCTATACTAAATTAGGGGTTAAGCAATCGAATACTAATCCAAAATTAGAAGAAATAGTCGCTGAAGCATTTAGCTTTCAATGCGATCAAAAATGCCGTTACATTAAACTAAAAATAACACACTTTGGGAAACTACCTGATTGGCATATTGGAAGTGCGAATGATGCTTTCTTTTTTATAGATGAGATTAAAATTAAATAAAATACTACTATTAGGCTTATTACTGACCATTAGCTTTCAGGGCTGTTTACTATTTAAAAAGGAACTAAAATCCCCTGTTGCAATCAAAATAATTGAAGAAGGGGCAACAATTCAGATAGAATCAAATTTGAATTATACAAAATATGTCAACAATTATTCAAAAGAAACTATTCTAAATGAATTCATGAAAGGCTTTAACGAAGAGGCGGGAAGGACGAAAAATCTAACAATCGTATATAACGACAACATTAAAGCAGACTATAACCTGGTTATAAAAACAATTCGTCTCACTGAGAAAAGCAAATTAGAAACCATTAACAATGAAAAATCTGAACTAAACGGACAGCAATTTGAATTGCATGAGGTAACCTGTGATGCAGAAGTTGAATTAATTAAACTAAGCGAAATAGATGCAAAACCCCTGAGATGCTTTAACTCGAAACAAAAATCAGAAAAGCTAAAAAATAACAGGAACTTATCTGATTTGTTAAGTGGAACAAATAAAGACAATAGCATATACAGAACTAAGCTCATGCCGGCAGAAATAGGCTTAACACTTACTCAGGACGTAGGAAGACGAATTTGGGTTCCAATAACTAAAAAGCTCAGTAAAAAGCAAAAATAATTAGCATTACTTCTATTTTGGTTCAATTTTAAAAATTGTGGTAGAATCAATATTTACATCATCAACTGTTGTTGCTATGCCATAACCTACTAACTTAAAAGGCATGTAATTAATTAATTCCTCCGTTGAGGTAAAATACTCTCTTCCATACTTCTGAACACCTTCTCTGTATGTTACAAAATTATTAATTAAATATTTACCTCTAAAGTTCTCGAGTAGTTTTTGATTGATGGTTTTCAGATCATCTAGGATGTACCACATGATGTCAGCCAATAAAATGCAATCCACCTCATCTTTGCTTGGTAATTTATCCAAATCCAATATCGAACCAACCTCAAAATTTAAATGCGGAAACTTTTGTTTCGCTTTCAAAATAGCTGTAGGTGAAATATCAATTGAACGCGGGATAATGCCTGTTTCCTGATGAATCCAGTTCGCATAGTAACCCAAACCACAGCCATACTCTACGATATTCTTTATACCGTAGCGTTTGATATTCATGATGGCCATTGTGCGGCTGTATCGGTTTGGTTGTGTTGATTGTATCCATGGATCATCAAACTTTTGATACATCTCCTCATACTTAGCAACTAATTTGCCATCTTTTATTGCATAATCGTGATAACTTTCCATATTAATATTTTATTGTGCGTTCCAACCTCCATCAACAGGCATTGCAATTCCGGTAAGTGTACTGGCGTGATCGCTCGCCATTAATAAAGCCGTTTGGCCAAGTGTTTCTAAACTAACAAAATCTTTAACAGCCTGTTTGTATAACATCACCTTACTTACAACATCAGCTTCGCTTAAATTATGGGCTTTTGCCTGATCGGCTATTTGCTTCTCAACAAGGGGTGTTTTAACATAACCCGGACATATTGCATTAACTGTAATATTAAATGGCGCGCCTTCTAAAGCTAAAGTTTTTGTAAATCCAACTATTCCGTGTTTACTGGCTACATAAGCACTTTTAAATTCACTGGCAACCAATCCATGTGCAGAGGCAATATTAATAATACGACCGAATTTACGATCTTTCATTCCTTTCCACACGGCTTTGCTTAAATAAAATGCACTAGTTAAATTTATACCAATAATTGCATTCCATTTATCATCCGGAAAATCCTCAATTGGTGAAACAAATTGAATACCGGCATTATTGATTAAAACATCTACCTGACCAAATTTTGTAATGGCGGCATCCACCATAGATCTTAATTCTTCAGGCTTTAGCATATTAGCGGGGCTAAACATAGTTTGTATCCCAAATTCCTTGGCTAAGTTATCTGCAATCTCTTGACCATTAGCTTCTAATCCGTTTAATACGATATTGTATTGTTTTGTTTTTGCAAACTCTCTGGCAATTCCTAAACCAATGCCGCTTGTACTTCCTGTTATTAATGCTGTTCTCATAATTTACTTTTTTTATAGATTACAATTATTTATCTCCTTCAAATTTAGTCAATTTCAGTTTTCAATAGCTTTATGTCATTAATCATTTTTTTTACTTCAGAAGGATTTGTTCCATCAAAGTAACCACGTATCCGACCTTTTTTATCAACCAATACAATTAGTTCGCTATGCAAAAAACCTTCTGGTGTTCCATCATCCTCTAACGCATTCACTAAATAACCATAACGTGCCAAGTCATATATGGCCTTTTTTTGTCCTGTTAAAAAATGCCATTTCCCCTTTATGGCGCCGTAACTTAATGAATAACCATTTAATAATTCAACGGTATCATGCAAAGGATTAACAGTATGACAGAGAATTAAAAATTCTTTATCGGTTTTAAACGAATCCTGAACTGTTTTTAGATTATTGGACATTTGTGGGCAGATACTTTGGCATGTAGCAAAGAAAAAATCGGCTACATATATTTTACCTTGAGTCGTTTGATCAGTTACTAATTCCCCATGCTGATTAGTTAAAGTAAAAGTTCCGATTGTGTGATAAACCGTATCTTTATTGCCAAGATGTTTTTCTCCAAAAATTGGTAAAACAAATTGTTTAGTTGACTGATTAGCGCAGGCGCACAAAAGCACTAATGCACCAACGCAATTACTTATTAATCTTAATTTCATTATCTTTTATCAATTCCTTTTTTGCTTCTTTTAATCTTAAATGCTTAAACTCATCTAACAAACGCTTCACTTCTGCCACATACCTGGCATCGTAAAAACCTCTAATATTTCTATTTTCATCTAATAGAACAATAAAACTATAATCAATGTAGTATGGTTTTTCCCGAAAAAAAGTTTTATTCACACTATCAAATTTTTGCTGATTGATATTAAGAAATTGTAGATTTCCGCCACTCGTTAAGCGCTTCAGTGAGTCAGCAACCGGAACAGTTCCACCCACATTTTCAGCAACAATAAATACAGGTAAGTCTTTTACCTTTTCTTTTTTATAATTAATATACTCCCATAATCCTGCTAATCTGAATGACTCTGACTTGTAACTAGTTTTCACGAACATTAGCGCCACTATCGGATATTCTTTAGTGTTGATGGTTGCCTTATTTGTTTGAATTTGGTCGCTGTAAAAATCCAAATCTACCTTGTAATAAATGGTATCGCCGGTTGAACCGGATATGCTTTTAGGCCCATAAAATGGTAATTTTTTAGAATTAATGGTACTCGTTTCAAGGATAACCCATAAAGCAGACGGTAAAGCAATTATAAGCAGAAGTAACCATTTTTTGTTTTTCATAAACATTCCTGAATAGTTAATTAGTGACAATTCCAAAAAGGAATTACAAAAGTAAGTAATGTATAACTGGTTTAAAACTAATTTACCTTTTTTTTGCTCAAATTAAAAACTTTGTTTTTATTTGTGGCGCTGAATGAAAATTAAGCTTGAAATAAAGTCTAAATGTAAATGGCTCTAGCTATTTAAATATCACCAACTGAGCTACGGTCTTGGTTATTCAACAATCTTTAACTATTAATTTCCAAACATTAAAAACAATAAACATGTACTTAATTTTAAAATTTGGGGGTACAAGTGTTGGAACCCCACAACGAATCAAAGAGCTAGCTCAATTAACTGTTAATACTGAGCCCAAAATAGTGGTACTTAGTGCTATGAGCGGTACTACGAATGCTCTGGTAGAAATATGTAATGCGTTATTCGCAAAAGATATCGTTGTAGCCAAACAAAAAATTGAATCGCTAAAAGAGAATTACATCAAAGTTGTTCAAGAATTATTTTCAAAGGACGAAAGCCTTGCTAAAGGTCAAAATTTGATTACAAGTCATTTTAATTATATCTACAATTTTACTTTAGATATGTTTACGGCAAATGAGGAAAAAGCAATTTTGGCACAAGGTGAGTTGATAAGCACCGCTTTGTATCATTACTATTTAGAGGAACAAGATATTGAATCAGTATTATTACCGGCAATGAATTTTATGAGATTAGATGTTAATGAAGAACCGGATCTTAACTTCATTGAAAATCAAATTAAAATTGAATTAGCAAAATACCCCAATGCTAAGTTGTTCATCACACAAGGTTACATTTGTAGAAATGCCTATGGCGAAATTGATAATTTAAAAAGAGGTGGCAGCGATTATACTGCATCCATAATTGGCGCGGCCATAAGAAGTCCGGAAGTGCAAATCTGGACCGACATTGATGGTATGCATAATAACGACCCTCGTATTGTTAATAAAACGCATCCAATAAATGAATTAAGTTTTGATGAAGCTGCGGAATTAGCCTATTTTGGTGCTAAAATATTACACCCAACCTGTATTTTACCTGCACAAAAAAGAAATATACCGGTTCGCTTAAAAAACACCATGCAACCAAATGCAGAAGGTACATTAATTGCAAATTTAAATACAAAAGAAGGTATTAAGGCTGTTGCAGCTAAAGACGGCATTACGGCAATAAACATTAAGAGTGACCGAATGCTTTTGGCACATGGCTTTTTAAGATCTGTTTTTGAAGTATTTGAACGTTACAAAACTTCCATTGACATGATTACAACCAGCGAAGTGGCAGTTTCGCTCACAATTGACAACAATAAAAATCTTGAACACATCCTTAGAGAATTAAAAGAAATTGCAACTGTTGATGTGGAAGAAAATCAAACTATTATTTGTGTGGTTGGACAAGTGCCAAAAGAAAGCGCCGGTTACGGTTACAAGGTTTTAGAGGCATTGAAAGACATTCCATTGCGAATGGTTAGTTACGGAGGCAGTCCAAACAATATTTCGGTTTTGGTTAAAGGAGACTTAAAAAAACAAGCATTACAGGCCTTAAACAAAGGATTATTTGGATATTAAAAATAAGTTTATGTTCAATACACAACACTTCAAAAAATTTAATGGAATTAAAACCCCATTTTATTATTATAATACAGCTTTATTAAAGGAAACATTAAAATCGATGCTTGATGCTGCGCCAAAAGCATATCACATCCATTATGCATTGAAAGCCAACTCAAATCCCAAGTTACTTAATATAATAAAACAACATGGTATTGGTGCAGATTGTGTAAGTGGTAACGAGGTTAAACGAGCGCTGGAAATAGGCTTCACAAATAAACAAATTGCCTTTGCAGGCGTTGGAAAAAGTGATGAGGAAATACTAATCGGTTTAGAAAATGATATTTTTAGTTTCAATGTTGAAAGCATACCGGAATTAATAGTCATCAATGAACTAGCTTCACAAGAAAATAAAATAGCGCAAGTGGCCTTAAGAATCAACCCAAACGTTGATGCATACACACACAAATACATCACTACAGGATTAGAAGAAAATAAATTTGGAATTAATCCTTATGAATTTGATACTGTACTAGAGCATTTGAGCAACTGCAAAAACATTAAACTTGTAGGCTTACATTTTCATATAGGTTCACAAATACAAAGTCTTACACCTTTTAAAAATTTATGTATTCGCGTCAATGAAATCAATAAGTGGTTTTTAAATAAAGGCTTAGAAATAGAGCATATTAACGTTGGAGGCGGCTTAGGGATTAATTATCAGGAACCTGATAAAGAGTCAATCGTTGATTTTAAAGCCTATTTTAATGTGTTTAAACAATTCTTAGAATTAATGCCAAGCCAGCAAGTTCATTTTGAATTGGGAAGATGCATCATTGCACAGTGTGGCAGTTTAATAAGCAAGGTACTGTATGTAAAGAATGGCATTAACACCAACTTTGCAATATTAGATGCGGGCATGACAGAATTGATCAGACCTGCTCTTTACCAGGCTTATCATAAAATTGAAAACCTTACAGCTTGTGTTGAAAACAGAGAACAGAATAAATATGATGTGGTTGGCCCTATCTGCGAAAGCAGTGATTGTTTTGGAAAGGCTGTTGTTTTGCCAGAAACTAAACGTGGAGATTTGATTGCAATTAGAAGTGCGGGGGCATACGGTGAAGTAATGAGCAGCAATTATAATTTAAGAGAAACAGTAGGCTGTATTTTTGATGAAGCTTAAATTGAACACAAAGTTTCTGCAGCCTTCAGTAAAGTATCTTCCTTTTTAGCAAAACAAAACCGAAGTATGTTTTGTTTAACCTCCGTTGAATAAAAAACGGATAATGGAATGGCTGCTAGTTTTTTTTCCTTCACTAATCGAATCGCGTAGTCTGTATCCCTTTCATCCGTTATCCCACTATAATCGAGCAATTGAAAGTAGGTTCCCTTACTCGGCAAAATCTTAAAGCGGGATGATTGAATATTGTTGACAAAAAAATTTCGTTTGCTTTCGTAAAAATTATTTAATTGCAGATAATTTTTACGATCGCTTAAATAGTCTGCTATAGCTAACTGCATCGGATTATTTACACAAAACACCAGAAATTGATGGATTTTTCTAAACTCTTTTGTTAACTCACTTGACGCTAAAACATACCCAATTTTCCAGCCCGTTGTGTGCGTGGTTTTACCAAATGAAGATACAATATAGCTGCGATCTTTTAAACTTGGTAACTGAGCAACACTATGGTGTAATTGGCCATCAAAAACCATGTGTTCATATACTTCATCGCTAATTAAAAATAAATTATTTTGCAGAATTAATTTCTCCAGCTGCAACAAATCGTTTTTGGAAACAATGGTTGCAGTTGGGTTATGAGGCGAATTTAGTATGATGCACTTTGTGCGCTTTGTAATTTTGCTCTCAACTTCCTGCCAATCTATTCTAAAGTCAGGACTTTTTAATTGAACAGAAATCACTACTCCACCATGGACCTGTATGGCTGGTTTATAACAATCATAAGCCGGCTCAAAAAT
>B570J29032_109959103_pt1 | contig 18286 bp, 15 predicted proteins | sample LakMenEpi16Nov12_FD_29032 | JGI IMG/M metagenome (IMG submission 29032) | reverse complement strand
ATTTCATCGGACATTTCATCGGACATTTCATCGGACATTTCATCGGACATTTCATCGGACATTATTTTAATAGATAGCCTTGATGCACCAATAAATTCAAGGGTTTTGAGATATTTTCATCGGACATTTTAAATACGAATTCATCGGACATTTCATCGGACATTTTTAATTAAACATATTATGAGCAAACCTAACATATACACTGAACTTGAAAAAAGAATATTGGTAATTGATGGCGCCATGGGCTCCTTAATACAACAATACAAATTGAGTGAAGAAGACTTTAGAGGAGAACAATTTAAAAACTTCCACAAAGATGTGAAGGGTAACAATGATTTGTTATGTATCACCCGCCCAGATGTGATTGAAGAAATACACTCACAGTATTTAGAGGCAGGTGCCGATATTATTGAAACGAACAGTTTTAGCGGCACCACAATTGCCATGGCAGATTACGACATGCAACACATTGTTTACGATTTAAATGTTGCTGCTGCTAAAGTTGCTCGAGTTGCGGCTGATAAATATACTGCCAAAGACCCAACTAAACCAAGATTCGTGGCCGGAGCTATGGGACCAACTAATCGTACACTTTCTATTTCCCCAGACGTAAACAATCCAGGATATCGCGCTGTAAGTTGGGATGAAATGGTTACTGCATACACAGAGCAGGTAAAAGGTCTACTTGATGGTGGTGTTGACTTATTGTTAATCGAAACAATTTTTGATACACTTAATGCCAAAGCTGCATTAATGGCCATACAAAATGTTTGCAAAGAACGGAACATAAAGATGCCTGTAATGGTTAGTGGAACAATTACGGATGCCAGTGGGCGTACCCTATCCGGACAGACTACCGAAGCTTTTTTAAATTCCGTTTCACATGTTGATTTATTGAGTATAGGTTTAAATTGTGCATTAGGTGCTAAAGACATGCGTCCGTATTTAGAAGAGTTGGCAAATAAATCTGAATTTTATGTAAGTGCATATCCTAATGCTGGTTTACCAAATCAATTTGGAGAATATGATGAAGACGCTCATCAAATGGGTCACCAGATTGAAGATTTTCTAAAAGCAGGTTTTCTAAATATTGTTGGTGGATGTTGTGGAACCACTCCGGCCCATATCAAGCGCATTTCTGAACTGGCAAAAAATTATCCACCTCACAAAAAAAATAAAGCAAATGAGCTAATGCATTTAAGCGGTTTAGAACCTGTAACACTGCGTCCTGAAAGTAATTTCATGAATGTAGGGGAGCGTACAAACGTAACAGGCAGTAAAAAATTCGCTAAACTGATTATTGAAGAACGCTATGAAGAAGCGCTTGCTGTTGCCAGAGAGCAAGTAGAAGGAGGAGCACAAGTAATTGATGTAAATATGGATGAAGGGATGCTAGATGCTGAAAAAGCAATGACAACCTTCTTAAATTTAATTGCTTCAGAACCAGATATTGCACGCGTGCCGATTATGATTGATAGCAGTAAGTTTCACGTTATTGAGGCCGGCTTAAAGTGTATACAAGGAAAGGGAATCGTTAATTCAATTTCATTAAAGGAAGGTGAAGAAAAATTTATTGAGCAAGCAAATGTTGTGAAAAGTTATGGCGCTGCGGTAATTGTAATGGCCTTTGATGAAGTTGGACAAGCCGACACTCTGCAACGTAGAATTGATATTTGTAAACGTGCATACGACATACTTGTTAACAAAGTTGATTTCCCGGCACAGGATATTATTTTCGATCCTAATATCTTTCCTGTGGCTACGGGAATGGATGAGCATAAACTGAATGCTCTGGATTTTTTTAATGCCACCAAATGGATTAAAGATAATTTACCACATGCAAAAGTGAGCGGTGGTGTAAGTAATGTAAGCTTTTCCTTTAGGGGGAATGACCACGTAAGAGAAGCCATCCATTCAGCCTTTCTATACCATGCAGTAAAAAATGGCATGGATATGGGAATTGTTAATCCATCTCAATTAGTTGTATACGACGATATTGAAAAAGATTTGCTTGAAAAAATAGAGGACGTATTATTAAACAGAAGAGATGACGCCACTGAACGTTTAATAGAAAAAGCAGAAAGCCTGAAAAACAAAGGTAAAGCAAAAGAAGAGAAAAATGAAGAATGGAGAAATGGTACTGTTCAAGAACGTTTAACTTACTCTCTTGTTAAAGGTATTACAGATCATATTGATGCTGATGTTGAAGAATGCAGAAGTCAGTATGAAAAAACACTTCACATTATTGAAGGTCCTTTGATGGATGGTATGAATGTAGTTGGTGATTTGTTTGGGCAAGGGAAAATGTTTTTACCTCAAGTGGTGAAAAGTGCCCGTGTAATGAAGAAAGCGGTAGCCTATCTTCAACCCTATCTGGAAGCAGAAAAAACAGGGACAACCAGCACCTCTGCCGGCAAAGTTCTATTGGCAACAGTAAAAGGCGATGTGCATGATATTGGTAAAAATATTGTAGGTGTTGTAATGGCTTGTAATAATTATGAAATCATTGATTTAGGCGTAATGATTCCTAAAGAAAAAATTTTAGATGAAGCCATTAAAAATAAAGTTGATATTATTGGGTTAAGTGGTTTGATTACTCCGTCTTTAGATGAAATGGTCGACGTAGCAAAAGAAATGGAGCGTAGAGGTCTTAATATACCACTACTAATAGGAGGGGCTACAACAAGTAAAGTTCATACAGCAGTCAAGGTTGCGCCGCATTATTCACATCCTGTTGTACATGTAAATGATGCCAGTAAATCAATTCCTGTTGTAAGTAGCTTAATAAGTCAAGATTTAAAAGCAAATTTTGTTGAAGATGTTAAAAAGGATTATGAACGTGTGCGTGAACAAAATAAAAATGCACAGGCACAAAATAAATTTATCTCTTTAGCTGAGGCTAGAGCCAATAAATTCAAAATAGACTGGAACACTACCAACATTGTTAAACCTAATCAACCAGGTGTTACAGTTATAGATAACATTGATTTAAAAACATTAGTTGACTATATTGACTGGACACCATTTTTTATAAGTTGGGAAATGAAGGGCTCTTACCCAAAAATATTAGAGGATAAGGAACGCGGAGCAGAGGCAAGAAAGTTATTTGCAGATGCCCAAAGTATGTTAACTAAAATAATCAATGAAAAATGGTTAGAAGCAAAAGCTGTTGTGGGTTTATTTTCCGCTAATCAGGTTAATGATGACGATATACAAGTTTATAACGAAGCCGGAAAAGAATTAGCAAAATTTCATTCTATCAGAATGAATACTAAAAAACCTGCAGGACAATACAATGTTGCTTTAGCTGATTTTATTAACTCAAAAGAAAAATCAGATTACATTGGTGCATTTGCCTGCAGCACGGGTTTTGGAATTGATGAGCATGTTGCCCGATTTGAAAAAGCGCATGATGATTACAGTGCCATTATGTTAAAGGCTTTAGCCGATAGATTAGCAGAAGCACTTGCCGAATATTTACATCAAAAGGTTAGAAAAGATCTATGGGGCTATGCCAAAAATGAAAAATTAAGTAATGATGAACTAATCAACGAATCGTATGATGGTATTCGTCCTGCTCCAGGTTATCCGGCTCAACCAGACCATTTAGAGAAGTTAACTATTTGGAAATTATTAGATGTTGAAAAAAATACAGGAATAACATTAACTGAAAGTTTAGCAATGGTTCCTACAGCAGCCGTTAGCGGCTTGTATTTTGCTCATACTCAAAGTCATTATTTTGGTATAGGAAAAATAACAAAAGAACAAGTGGAGGATTACGCTCAACGTAAAGGAGAAACTTTTGATAAAACAGAAAAATGGTTAGGACCTGTTTTGGGTTATTAACTTGAACATAGACTAAAATAAGATTAAATCTAAACGAAGCATAGTTATACTTAGTATAGTGTTTGGCTATATCATTTTGCAATTCATTTGGTGGGAAATTTTATTAGTGAAACAGAATAATAGTATTATCGAACAAAAACAAAAGCTGTTAGAACTTTCCATATCCAATGACTCTGATTTAATTTTTCAGGTTAAAGAATTGCATGCTAAAAAATTAAAGCAAACACTAATGATTGTTGGAGAAGGAACCGTTTTCCTTTTACTACTATTATATGGGATTTTCAAAATAAAACAGGCACATGATAGAGAAGATAAACTAACTCAACAAAAAAACAATTTCCTGTTAAGTATTACCCACGAACTAAAGACACCTATTGCCGCAACAAAACTTCAGCTTCAAACACTGCTAAAACATCAACTTGATACCGAAAAACAAAAAGAACTACTACAGCATGCACTTACTGAAAACGAACGCATAAATCAATTAATTGATAATGTGCTATTGGCTAATCAACTTAACAGTGGCGGATTTAAACTAAATAAAAGTAACATTAACTTTTCTCAAGTCATTTCAAATTGTTGTAACAGATATTATTCAGATTTAATAAGCAAAAAACAACTTGAGTTGTCGATACAGTCAGATATCCATTTGATTGCAGATGAAAATGCAGTAATATCAATTCTTACTAACCTTATCAATAACGCTATTAAATATTCACATGATAACGTTAAAATAAATGTGGAATTATATAAAGGTAAAGATGAAACTGAACTATTAATAAAAGATAATGGAATCGGAATTCCAAAAGAAGATGGCGAAAATATCTTTAAACCATTTTATCGAGTAGGGAGTGAAGAAACGCGAATAACCAAAGGAAGTGGATTGGGTCTTTACATTGTTAGCTATCTTTGTGAGTTATCTAAATTTAAAGTTTCATTCTATCCTAATCAACCCAAAGGCACCGTATTTAAAATTGAATGCCAAAATTAAATATTTCATTTTTTGTTTTTTTACAATCATGTTTGCTTGCAAAACAGATATTGAAAAAACATTACTGGTAAACCAAAGGAGTGTGCCTCAAGCTTTGAAATACGCAAAACGTTTCTCCATTGCTAAAAACGGTAATAAAACAATCATTTATCTATTTGGGAATAAATCATTGGTAGACACAACCAATGTCTACATTCTAAGTGATTCTATAGAACAAAAAGTTACATCAGGCTTTTATGCAATTCAAACACCTGTAAAATCGATTATCAGCTTAAGTTCTTTATATAGTTACATGATAACTGAATTAGGTTCAGGCATTGCCATAAAGGCAATTGAAAATATTGAATACTATTCTAACCCTCAAATAATACAGCAAATCAAAGAAGGGAAAACTGATCAGGTGCATACCGGTGCTGAATTGAATCTTGAAAAAATAATCAAAATAAATCCATCCATTGTTTTTGGTTTTGGCATGCCAAACGAAATTAATTCATCTTTTAAAAAATTAAATGAAGCTAATATCCCAACTGTGTTGAGCTTTGACCACCTTGAAGAATCCCCTCTTGCTCGTGCTGAATGGCTTAAATTTTATGCTTGCTTCCTCGGAAAATATGAACTAGCCGATTCACTGTTTAATTTAATTGAGGCAGACTATCTAAAAACTAAATCAATAGCGGCAGACGTTCAGAATAAGCCAACTGTTTTTACTGAATTAAAATATGGTGATGTGTGGTATGTACCCGGTGGAAAAAGTTTTATGTCAAATCTCCTAGCTGATGCAGGTGCCGATTATATTTTTAAAAGCGACACTCACACCGGAAGTTTGGCTCTAAGCTACGAAACCGTTTATTTAAAATGTAAATCAGCAGATTTTTGGTTAAACCTATCCACTTCCAGAGAAAAAAAAGATCTGCTTAAAAACGATATTCGAAACAAAGAATTTAAAGCGTTTCAACTTAACCATTTGTTTAATAATACCAAAGTTTTAAACTCCTACGGCTATAGTAATTATTGGGAAAGCGGTTTATTATACCCAAACAAAATTTTAAACGATATGATTTCCATCTTTCATTTCCGTAAATTTGATTCACTTTATTATTACCAACAACTTAACTAATCAAAAGCCATAAAATATATTTTTTAGTAACAGGCACTTTAATAGTACTATGTTTTATTCTAAACATTTGTTTTGCCGGAACAGCAAGTTATTCAATCAACTTCAATGATTTTGTTTTTCAGGAAATCAGGCTTCCAAAAGCACTAACTTGTTTGGCTGCAGGGGCTGGTTTATCGGCAGCAGGCTTAATCCTTCAGGTTATTTTCAGAAATCCTCTAGCAGGTCCTTATGCACTTGGTATCAGTTCAGGTTCAAGTTTATTTCTAGCCATATTAACTTTAAGCAACCTAAGTCTTACTCCATTTAAATTACAGTTTATGGATAAAGGTCTTTCTATTCTGTTCTCCATTGTAGGAGGCTTAATCATAACTTTTCTTATACTGTCAATAAGTAAAAAAATAAAAAGTAATTTAATATTATTACTAGTTGGCTTAATGGTTGCTCAAATCTGCTCTGCAATTCAAGGAGTATTAGAGTATACAGCTAATCCTAACAATCTTAAAAATTTCATTGTATTTTCAATGGGTAGTTTAACCATTAGTAATCAAACTGAAGCCTTTGTACTATTGTCAATTACTATAGTAACCTTATCTTCATTAATTTTTCTCATAAAACCGCTTAACGCTTTTTTGTTTGGCGAAGATTATGCTGTTAATTTGGGTTTTAACTACACAAAGTATAGATTCTACTTAATCCTAATAGCTTCCGTTTTAACCGGTGTGATTACCGCATTTTGTGGTCCTATTGCCTTTGTTGGTTTAGCTATTCCGATACTCAGCAGATGGGTACTTAAAACATCTCATCAAGGACTACAGCTAATTTCTAGTATGATTCTTGGCGCCACCTTATTACTAATTTGCGATCTGGTTTCCAACGCACTGATAAAAGATGTAATCATACCAATTAATACACTAACTTCCTTAGTTGGAGCACCAATTGTAATTAGTTTACTATTTAAGTCTAAAACATGGTAAACGAAGAAACTATATTAATGAAGGATGCGGAGTTTGGATATCATCCGAATCAACAAGTAGTTATCCGTGTACCAAAAATCTCTATTCCAAAAGGAAAGTTAATTGCACTAGTTGGCTTAAATGGAAGTGGAAAGTCGACATTTTTGCGAACATTATGCAAATTTCAACCGCTATTAAAAGGTGAGATAATTATAGAACAACAATCTATTAACACAATTCCAATAGCCAAACTTGCAACAAAAATTTCAATTACATTAACAGAAAAAATACATGGTTTTAACCTTACCTGTTTTGATGCTGTTTGCTCAGGAATGATAAGAAACGCCTCGTTGTTTGGCGAAATTGGCAAAGTGAATTTGGAAAAAGCTGAAAAGCTTTTAGAAGAATTTAACTTATCATCCTATAAAAATAAACCTTTGCACGAATTAAGTGATGGAATATATCAAAAAACTATGATTGCAAAAAGTATTTTGCAAGAAACACCGGTCATGTTGTTTGACGAGCCTACAGCTTATCTGGACTTTGCGTCAAAGCACGAGCTGTTTAAAACTTTGTCGGCACTTGCCAATCATGAAAATAAATGCATAATCTTAAGTACACATGAACTGGACTTTGTTATGCGCTACTGCGATGCTATTCTTATTATCGCAAACCAAAGTATAAACTGTATTAATGTTACTGAAGCAAAAAGAGATACAGAGTTTAATAAACTCAGCGCAGGCTATTTATAGGATTTCTTTCAACATTTTAACAAATAATTTCACATCATCCAAGGTATTGTGTTTTGAAAAACTGAATCTATAGCTTCCCTTAATTTCTTGAATTGGAATAGACATGGCTTTCAAAACGTGTGATGGCTCATCACTAGCGCTGGAACAGGCGGATCCTGAGGCAAACGCAAATCTTTGCTTTAGCAATTTTAAATCACACTTTTCAGGAAAAAAAATATTACTTGTATTATAAATTCGGTGTTTAGTTGAACCATTAATTCTCAAACCATCAACATCCAGTAATTGGTGTTCAAAATAATTTTTGATTTTTGAAACATGAGCAGTTATTTCCCAATAATTCTCATCAAATAGCTTTAAAGCCGTTGCCATACCAACAATTCCAGGAACATTTAGTGTACCACTCCTTTTCTTGTTTTGATGTCCGCCACCATTTATCTGCTCTATAATATTAACTCTAGGATTTTTACTACTTAAATACAATGCACCAATCCCCTTTGGGCCATGGAATTTATGCGCAGAAAAAGAGGCGCAAGCCAATCCTATCTCTTTAACATTTAGCTTAAGTTTTCCTACATGTTGAGTTACATCCGAAAAGAAAAATACATCATTTTGATTGCATGCTTGAGCAATTGACTCTATATCTTGCATTACGCCAGTTTCGTTATTAACAGACATGATACAAACCATAATAGAAGTTGTTCTAATAGCGCTTTTTAATTCCTCCAAATCAATTAAACCTTCCTTATTAACACTCAAGTAACTTATCTCATAACCAAATTTCTCAAGTACCTTTAAAACATCCAGAACTGCTTTGTGCTCTGTTTCACAAGTAATAATGTGGTTACCCTTTGATTTATATGCCTCAGCAATACCTTTAATTGCAAGATTAATTGACTCGGTGGCTCCGGAAGTTATAATAAGTTCATGAGGTTCGCAGCCAATTAATCCGGCTATTTGTTCAATATGAGTTTCAGTTGCCGCCTTGGCTTCCCAGCCATACGCGTGCAGGTTACTTGAAGCGTTTCCGTAAAATTGATTATAATAAGGCCATATGGCTTCTAATACCAAATCGTCTACTTTTGTAGTAGCATTGTTGTCCATGTAAATTGGCTTGTTATTCAACATAATAAAATTAACTTTGCGTACTTGGAGAGTAAAGTTATAAATAAACATTTTTTATTATTACATTTTATTGTCTTTATATGGGGTTTTTCTCCAATTCTTGGGAAATTTATCACTGCTGATGCATTTATTATAATTTGGTACAGGTTAATCATTACAGTTATCGTAATGTTTTTGTACATCAAATTCAGTAGTCAAAGTCTAATTTGCTCTAAAGAATTGCTTTTAAAGCTCGCTTTAACCGGTATTATTATTTTGGTGCATTGGCTAACCTTTTATGCAGCCATCAAAGTATCTAATGTAAGCGTAACAATGGCGGCATTTAGCACAGGTACATTGTTCAGCGCCATTATTGAACCAATTTTCTTTAAAAGAAGGGTAAGGTTATATGAAATTGGTATTGGTTTAATTATTATTATTGCCATACTTATGATATTTTCTGTTGAAGGGAAATATTGGTTAGGTGCTGGCTTAGGCGTTCTTGCTGCATTAACGTCTGCTATATTTGGTGTTATCAATGGCATCCTTGTTAAAGAAGTAAAACCTGCCATTTTAAGTTTTTATGAACTTAGCTTTGCGTTAGTTGGTTTGATTATTTATTTTTTAGTTTCAAATTCTACAAACTTGCAAAATTTTAATATTGATCAATCGTCATGGATTGGCATTACCATTTTAAGTTTGATTTGTACTGTTTTTCCTTTTATAGCAAGTGTTAATCTTGCCAAATATCTGAGCCCATATACAATTATTTTAACTGTAAATTTAGAAACGGTATATGGTATTATTTGGGCTATCCTGTTTTTTAAAGAAAATAAAGATGTGAAACCAACGTTCTACATAGGTGTTTCAATTATATTGGCCGCCGTATTCTTAAATGCATATATCAAGAAAAAAACAGCTAAATACTAATAACTTTGCAAAAAATACTCATTATACGTTTTAGTTCAATTGGTGATATCATCTTAACTACGCCAATTATACGTGCTATAAAAGAGCAGTTAAACGCGGAGATACATTTTGTTACTAAAAAAGCTTTTCAGGATATTATAGCTGCAAATCCAAATATTTCTAAAATACATGTATTTAATGAGTCGATCGCTGAAGTTATTGGAGAACTAAAGAAAGAAAAAATTGATTTAATTGTTGATTTACATAAAAACTTAAGAAGTTATAGATTAATCAGGGCCTTAAATACTAAGAGCGTTTCGTTCAACAAATTGAACATAAATAAATTTTTAAGTGTATTGCTTAAAAGCAAACAGCCTATGCCCAAAAAGCATATTGTTGATCGGTATTTTGAAGGGATCAAAGAGTTAGGAGTTGTAAAAGACAACAAAGGTTTAGAGTATTTCATGGATGAATCTAAACTTAAGCTTTATGAGATAAAGTCGCAAATACCATCGAAATACGTTTCAATTGTTTTGGGTGGCAGTTATTATACTAAACAGATTCCTCTTAATAAAGTACTTGAAATATGTGAAATTGTACCTTTACCAATTGTGCTGCTGGGTTCAGCTAAAGAAGCTGATTTGGGCAAAAAAATTTCGAGCCTTTTTCCAAGCATATCTGATTTTTGTGGCAAACTTACATTTAACGAAAGTGCATACGTGATTAAACACTCTGAATGGGTAATTACATCAGACACCGGTTTAATGCATGTAGCCGCAGCCTTTCATAAAAAAATCATTTCAGTTTGGGGGAATACGATTCCTGAGTTTGGAATGGAACCGTACATGCCTCATAAGGAAAATGTGATTTTAGAAGTTAATGAATTGTCATGCAGGCCATGCTCTAAATTAGGCCATCACCAATGTCCAAAGAAACACTTTAACTGTATGAATAAAATTGATTTTTCGAAAATTGTGAATCTTAATTGGCAGCATGCTTAATTATTGCCTTAAGCACTTTACTCTCAATTTCCCAATTATTTTCGAGAATTAATTTTTTATAATTTTCTTTCCACTCCATAAAATGTGCGCTACTAACCATTTCGCTTATTCCTTTTGCAATTTCAGAAGGCTCATGAGAAGTAATAACTAAACCAACTTGATATTTATTCACCAAAAAGGCAATTTCAGGTATATTACTCGCTAAAATGGGCAATCCGGCGTTTGCATAATCAAAAACTTTGTTAGGTAAACTGTTGTAATAATTCAAATTAGTTGATTTATCAATACTCACACCAATAGTTGCATTAAATGTATATTGCATTAATTCATTTTTGGGTAAACGCTCAATCAATCTAGTTTTAGTTTTTAACTTTTCATCCAGACATAATTCAACCAATTTCTGCCAAACATCACCGCTACCAATAATTAGCAGAAAAAAACGATCGTCCAATAATTTAAAGCTTTCAATCAGTTCCTCTGCTCCCCTATCAATATTAATACCTGCACCTTGCAGTATAACGATGAATTTATCTTCCGGTAAACCAAGCTCTTTTCTGGTTTTTAACTTTTCGGGAATTTTGTTATCGGGTATATTTCTAACAACCTTAAAGTCTTTATCGTATATAGACTTGTAGACATTTGCAATACTATTGTTAACTGTAATAAGATGCTTCAATCTTGGAATTAAAAAGGACTCCAACATTTTCCAGCAACCTTTTTTTAAACGCTTATTTTGAAGCTCTGGAACTTCAATAAAAAGCTCATGGGAATCATAAATCAGTGGTACATTTTTAATTTTTGATACTAAATAATTTGGGAGCAAAGTGTCCAAATCGTTGCTAAATAAAAGATTTGGACGTAAGCTTAATAATTTAAAAAACAACTTAACTTGATAACAAAAATAAAATAACACCCCAGTATTGATAAAAAACTGAAGCGAAATAAGTTTAAAATTATAGGTTGTTTGAAACCCAAGTGATTCAATCTTTCTATCGATTACAATCACCTCAAAACCAGCCAAAAATAGTTCCTTACATGTTTTTTGAACACGTGCATCCGTGTGAATACTGTTAATGATTGAAACAACTGCTGTTTTTTGATTTGTTACCAAGTTACTGTTAATATTGCTTTTAAATATAATAAAATTACAGTTAGCAAAATTGTAAATTTGACTATGCTGATCCAAAACAATTTTAATTTAAAAGCGTTAAACACATTTGGCATTGAGTCATACGCAAAGTATTACTGTGAACTCAACGAAGAAATCGAATTCAAAACTTTACTAACAAACAGTGTATTTGTTAATTCGGAAAAATTAATTCTTGGTGGAGGGAGTAACATCTTATTTACAAAGAATTTCAATGGTTTTGTTCTCCATAACAAAATCAAAGGGATAAATATCACGGAGGATTCGGCAAATCATCAGATTGTTAAGGTAGGCGCCGGAGAAAACTGGCATGAATTTGTTTTATGGACAATTGAACATCGATTAGGAGGATTAGAAAATTTAAGTTTAATACCCGGATGCGTTGGCGCAAGCCCTATGCAAAATATTGGAGCTTATGGTGTAGAAATAAAAGATACTTTTCATCAACTTGAGGCCTTGGATTTGAATACAGGAGATAAAAAGGTGTTTTCAAATAATGATTGTAACTTCGGCTATCGTGAAAGCATCTTTAAAAATAAAGTAAAAAACAAATACCTCATTACTAATGTGTTTTTCAAATTAAAAAAAACACCAATTTTAAACACAAGTTATGGTGCCATTAACGAAGAATTAACCAAGTTAAACATATTGAGACCGACAATAAAAGATGTTTCTGATGCAGTCATTAAAATCAGACAAAGTAAGCTGCCCAATCCTAAAGAGTTAGGTAATGCTGGTAGTTTTTTTAAAAATCCAGAAATTGATGTGGAAAAATATGAGAATCTAAAAAAAGTATTTCCTAAATTAGTATCCTATGCTTTACCTGAGAATAAATACAAATTAGCAGCCGGCTGGTTAATAGAGGAATGTGGCTTAAAAGGGTTCGAAATAAATAATGCGGCTGTGCATGTAAAACAGGCTCTGGTTCTCGTTAACAAAGGTAATTGTTCGGGTAAAGATGTATTAGAACTCTCAAATTATGTTATACAAAAAGTATTTAATAAATTTGGGGTTAACCTCGAAAGAGAGGTCAACATCATTTAATGTTAAGTATTCTTATTGATATCGGAATTTTCAGTAATTTTTTCAGTACTGCTGCTATACTTTTTAGAGAACCCTTTGAATTTTACTACAGTTATGCTCCTCTTATTCTTTTATTGATCATTTTTGCAATCAAATTTCCATTTTACACACCAAACCTATACATTCTCATTCCATTAATTTTGTTTGGTGTGTTTAATATCCTTATCGGAAATAACACTATTAATAATTTTTTAAAAATTTTTTTAAATATAACCATCAACCTAGTCTTTTACCAATATGTGATGCATTACTATAACTATGATGTAAAACTAGTTTTTAAAAAATACCTTACCGGTGTTTTTTTAATATCTTGTTTAGGTATTTTTCAGTTTGTATCATTCTTAATTGGGTTCGAACAGGGTTATTACTTTAGAGGAACCTTAAGTTTAAATAAATGGAATTTCAGCTTAGGAGGTTTTGGCATTCGTGTCAACTCAATCCATGCAGAAGCATCCTATCTCGGCACAACACATGCTCCAGCTGCCTTTGTAAGTATTTACAAATTAATTAAACCACGAACAACACTTATCGATTTTCCAAAAGCAGTTGTTATTTTAATTTGTTATCTATTATCTTCATCAAGCCTAGCGTTTATTGGAATTTTTTTAAGCATAATACTAATCAGTTTAAATTTTGGGGCAATTAAATACTTTCTGGCTACAATACCTATTATCATCATTGCCTTCATATATACTTATAATTCATCAAAAGACTTTAGACTTAGATTAGATGGTTTGAATAAAACATTTATTGAAGGCATGTTAGATGATGATGATCAAGTTTTAAATAAAAAAGCAAGTAGAGCAAGAGCAACTAGTTTAATACGAAATATACACGGCTCCTCTTTTGTTTTGTATAATAATTACTATGTTGCCATGAAAAATTTAGAAAATAACTATCTTTTTGGTAGTGGATTAGGCTCTCATGAAATAGCTTTTAAAAAGTATAATCTAACTGCTCAATTAGGTGGTAACTATCAATTTAATGCTGCGGATGCTAATTCAACTTTCTTAAGAACTTTATCAGAAGTTGGACTTATTGGGATTGGCTTTCTTCTTTTCTTTATGTTTAATTTTTACATCAGTAAACCTCGAGTCGGCGACGTGATGCAAGAAGAATATTGGCTAATCAGTAACGCTATTTTCATTGTGATATTTTTACAATACCTTCGACAAGGAAATTATTCCTTAGCAGGATTCTTCTTTTTTTGCTGGATGTATTATTACAATTACGTTAATATGCTTAATGAAGAGGCAACACTTCAAGAAAAAGAAAAAATTGATAATCAGCATCTTGAAACCGCGCTTTAAGTAAAATGTGTGGAATAAACGGAATAATCAGTAAGTCACTACCTGCCAATGAAAGGCGCAAAATCATTCTAAAAATGAATGACCTCTTGGCACATCGTGGTCCTGACGCTAACTCCACATTTAATGACGAATTTATTTCACTTGGCCACACCAGGCTCTCAATTATAGATTTATCACCTGAAAGTAATCAGCCGTTTTATTCAAATGATAAAAGGTATATAATTGTTTATAATGGCGAATTATATAACTACAAGCAATTAAAATTAACATTACAGCAAAGCGTAATAGGATCTTCTACGCAACCATATTTTTTTCAAACTCAATCCGATACTGAAGTTGTTTTAGCTGCTTACATGAAGTGGGGAACTGATTGTTTAAAGTACTTTAATGGGATGTTTGCTTTTGCAGTTTACGATAGTAAAACTCAAAAAACTTTTATTGCAAGAGACCGATATGGTGTTAAGCCGCTCTATTATCATTATTCTGAAGAAGGATTTGTTTTCTCCAGTGAAATAAGAGCTATTTTAAATTCAGATTTTAAAAGGTTTACACTAAACAAAACTGTATTACCTGAATACGCTCAATTTCAAGCTATTTCTTATCCCAATACCATAGTTAAAGGAATAAAGCAATTAGAACCCGGAAGTTACATCGAATACGATGGCACTAAGCCTATCGTTACACAGTACTATAAGCTAAATATTCAACCAAACCAAGTATTAACCTACGAGGAAACAACACAAAAAATTAGCGAGTTACTACATCATGCGGTACAACAAAGATTGGAGGCTGATGTCCCTTTTGGTGCTTTTTTGTCGGGAGGAATTGATTCAAGTGCTATTGTTGGCATCATGAGTAACATTAGTACTGAGCCTGTTAATACCTTTAATATAAGTTTTGATGAAAGTGAATTTTCAGAGAGCCTATATGCTAAACTAATAGCGAAGAAATACAACACAAAACACATTGAAATAAAACTCCACCCAACAGATTTTTTAAAAATGCTTCCTGAAGCTCTTAATAAAATGGATAATCCGGGAGGAGATGGCATTAATACATACATTGTATCGAAAGCAACAAAGGAAGCCGGAATTACAATGGCAATGAGTGGAATTGGCGGTGACGAGCTTTTTGCCGGTTATGATCTTTTTAAAAATCTTTATAAACTACAAAACAAATCATGGTTAAATGCCTTTCCCGCTTTTGTTAGAAAAGGGATCGGAAAAGGATTACTACTAAAAGAAAAATCAATAAAAAATCTAAAGCTCAATGATGTTTTATCACTTCCAACCATAAACTTAGTTAATGCTTATCATTTAAATCGTTCCTTGTTCGGAAAAAGTCAACTAAATTCTATTGCTAAAACAGAATTAAAGTTTCCTGATCATCTAATAAAATCAATACATCCAGATTACTTACTAAGCGCTATAAGTATAAATGAAATTTCAAGCTATTTAAGCAACACTTTGTTAAAAGACACAGATCAAATGAGCATGGCAGTTGCGCTTGAAGTTAGAGAGCCATTTTTAGACTCTAATTTGGTAGACTTTGTTTTAAATGTTCCTGATAAATATAAATATCCTACTACTCCAAAAAAACTCTTGACAGACAGTTTAAAGAACATTTTACCAGATGAAATAATTCATCGTAAAAAAATGGGGTTTACATTGCCTTGGAAATTTTGGTTACAAAACGAATTAAAAAGTTTTTGTGAAAGCAACATTAAAGAACTAGAGAAAAAAGAATTATTTCAAAAAGGCAAAATACTAGAACTCTGGGGTGATTTTCTGAACAATAAGAAAACGGCGTCTTGGAGTCGCATTTGGCATTTTGTTGTTTTAAATTATTGGATTGAAGCAAATAAACTTGAAATTGAGTAAACCAAAAATCGCTATATTAACACAATGGTATCTTCCTGGAAATAACGCAGGTGGGCCAGTTAAATCCTTATATAGCCTGATAGAGGTTTTAAAAAGTTCATTTGACTTTTATGTTATTACTACCAACCAAGACTTAAATTCATGCCGGACTTATTCTGAAATTACTCCAAACATTTGGATAAATAAAGATCAGGTTAACTACCTTTATCATAGCGTTGATTCTAAATTAAATAGTAATATTATATTATGTATCATTAAACTACAACCAGACCTACTCTACTTAAATAGTTTTTGGTCATGGCCTTTCTCTTTAAATATTCTGAGGAATAAAGCAAGATTTAACTGCAATATATTACTGGCCCCTAGGGGGATGCTCAGCAATGGCGCACTTAAAATAAAACCTCTAAAAAAACAACTTTTCATTGTTATTTCTAAATTATTAAATTGGCATTCTAACATCTACTTCCAGGCTAGCTCATACATTGAAAAACAGGAAATTGAAGCAAAATACAATTCGAAAAACGTATTGGTATTGCCTAACTTTAACTCCGGAACAGCCTCATTTGGTGATCGAAAAAAACCAAAAAACGAATTAAATCTTTTTTACCTCTCAAGAATTGCAAAGGTTAAAAATCTTCATTTAGCAATTAACTACCTCCAAAAAGTATCAAGCAGTTATAAAATTAACTACAATATATACGGAAACATCGAAGATCAAAAATATTGGGGAACAATTTTAGAGGCAATTAACAAATTACCCAAGCATGTGCGTGTTCAGTATAAAGGTAAACTAAACTTTAATCAAGTTCAAGATGCTTTATTCCAAGAAGATTGTTTATTGCTACCAACTATGAATGAAAACTTCGGTCATTCTATCGTTGAAAGTCTTTTAAGCGGGTGCACAGTTATTATAAGTAATAATACTCCGTGGCTAAATTTACAAGAATCTCAGGTTGGATTCAACTTAGATGAAAATAATGAAAATGAAATGATTAATGCGATAGAATTTTATGCAGCAATGTCAGATGGAGAATTTTTAGCACTTAGAAAAAAATGTAATTTGTATATTAGTGAAAAATTAAATTTAGCTTCAACGATCAAAAATTATATTACAAACTTTAATGAATGCATACAAAACAGACCTAAGTAAATTTAACAATGACTGGTATAAGCCAGGTGCTAATCTCGTCAAACGAGGTTTCTGGTATTACACAAATATTGTCTTTTTTAAATCTTCATTCCCGTTTTATGGAATCAAAAGAATATTATTAAAATTATTCGGAGCAAAAATTGGTAAAGGAGTAGTAATAAAACCACATGTATCAATAAAATACCCTTGGAACCTTACAGTAGGTAACTATGTTTGGATTGGCGAACATGCTTGGATAGATAACCTAGGACAGATAAAATTACTTGATAATTCATGTATATCGCAGGGAGCTATGTTACTATGCGGTAATCACAACTATAAAAAATCAACTTTTGATTTAATGGTTGGTAATATAACCATTGAGGAAGGGGCTTGGGTTGGAGCACAGGCTGTTGTTTGCCCAGGGGTAAGGTTGGGAAGTCATAGTATTTTAACAGTTGGCAGCGTTGCTACATCCTCTGTACCGGCATTTTGCATATACCAAGGGAATCCAGCCCAAAAAATAAGAGAACGCGAAATAAGGAGTTAATTAAAATCATTTTCGTAACTTTACCGAATGCAACAAGAAATGAGCTACGGTGATTATTTTATCATTGTATTTGTAGGGATTGTATTTATTGGAGGTGCTATAACTGTATATAAATTTATGCGAAAGAAGTAATCATGATTAATCTTCAACACATCATTCTTTTTTTGAATTTAGGCGGCAGTGAAGTGGTACTAATACTTTTTGTTGTATTGTTGTTATTTGGCGGTAAAGGAATTCCGGGAATTGCCAAAACTTTAGGTAAAGGTATTCGTGAATTTAAAGATGCTACAAACAATATACAAAAAGACATTCAAAATGGAACCGGTGGTTTAACTGAGCAGATAAATGAACAAATTCAAGAAGTTAAGAGAGAAATTGAAAAAGAGTAACTCATATCTTTTGATTTTATTCCCTCTATTTTTGTTCTTCCAAATTAAAGCTCAGCAAAAGATTAAGTTTAAAAAGGAAAATACCCTTTTTGTGTTTTATAAAACCGGTGCAATTTCTGATAGTTTAA
>B570J29032_109959117_pt1 | contig 18459 bp, 20 predicted proteins | sample LakMenEpi16Nov12_FD_29032 | JGI IMG/M metagenome (IMG submission 29032) | reverse complement strand
CATTCGCAAAGTATTTTGCATTAACACGCGCTTCCTTTTCTTCTAAATTTTTATTATTGTGAACCTTGGCATAAAAGTATAACACCCTCATCTAAAAGGAACGCTTCGCAACATGACAAAATACTTGGGAGAACCTTCATTAAAGGAAGAACTTACTAAGCATAAAAAAGCCCTAAAGCTTGCCGAAGAGGAAATCTTGCTTTTAAGGACGAATTTACAAATAGCAGAAACCAATGAGAAGCACCATCGCGGATTAATAGATCATTCACTTGACATGATTATGCGATTTGCCCCTGATTTCGCGCATGTATATTCAAGTGGGCTTAAAGAAGCTTTATTGAAGATTCCAACAAATCAGCTCGGTGAAAAATCCACTCAAGAGTTTGACAATAAAGAACCTGAACAAAAATTACTTGAAACCGAAATAAAATACAAAGTACTCAGCATTAACCTTCAAGATAAATTGCAAGAACTCAGCTTAAGCAACTTCAAACTGAATGAGGCAAACCAAAAACTCAAAGAAGCGGAAACAGAGTTGAGACAGCTAAACTTCGCAAAGGACAGGCTTTTTTCTATCTTTTCACATGATATGAAAAATCCCATTGCGGCAATATGGACAAGTTGCGAACTCCTTTTGAAGTACTTGGAAAATGAAAACATTGCCCTTGCTAAAAGTAAAGGTGAAAAAATCATGGAAGGTATAGATCAAATCAATCGCATGATTAATGATTTGCTGCAATGGTCTATGATGCAACTCGGACTTATTAGTTTTAATCCAGAAACTATAGATTTTAACGACATAAGTAAAGATTGTTTAGCACAAATTTCAATTCAAGCTGGATTGAAGAATATTGAACTCAAATACGAAGGTTCAACTGACTTAAATATGAGTGCAGATCCACGAATGTTGAGTATTATTATTGGAAACTTACTTTCGAATGCCGTGAAATTCACAGAAAGTGGAGGCACTATTATCTTATCTGCAAATAAGAATGACATGAGTTTCAACATCCAAGTCAAAGACTCAGGCATAGGCATATCCCCAGAGAGAATAAAAACGCTTTTTGATGTTAATGAAAAGAAATCTTCAGCTGGAACCCAAAACGAAGAAGGAACAGGATTGGGTTTATTGCTTTGTAAAGATTTTGTAAAACAACATCAGGGAGACATAAAGGTTGACAGTGAGATTGGCAAAGGCACTATTTTCACACTTAGCCTTCCTGCTTAATCGAATATCTTTGTAATAAAATTTTAAGAAGACTACTTTTGTATAGTGTCTTCTTTGATTAACATAACTATACGCTATTGGATGCTTGTCACCCCACTTATAATGTGTTTACAACATTCTCAGATGAGCCTATCCTTGGAATATTAACCGGAATTGCCTTGAAATATCCAGGCAAAATCCCCCAACAATAATCCGTCCTTTGCTATGTGTAATGATTATCACATTATTTATGTTCACTTGAATTTTATTTCGCAATTCGGAGCATACCATCATGCAACATCAAGAACATTTTTATCTCACTGCGATTTGCCATTCAAACAGGACAGAATGCATAAGTAAAATTGAAGAATGCATTCAAAAACACGCAAGTATTATAGATTTTAATCTTTTTTCTGATGTATCGTTGGCTCTAATCATTGAAATCAAAGGAAAGGACATTCCTATCGTTATTCATGAACTTAAACATTTACTCAGTATTGATGAAAATGCAGAACCTATAGAAAACTGCAATTACCAATTATATTTGAATATTACATTCACACAAGGCAAAGGATATCTCAGGCATTCCATTCCGGAAGTACCAGGTTAATGGTAGCCTTTTTTTGTAAATAAAACAACATCTGTATGGCAAACAACTATCTAGAATCCGCTACTAAACAATTTGAATACTACAAACTCCTCGGTGAAAAAACCTTTGAGCAAGTATCGGACGCACAGCTATTTTGGCAAGCCAATGAGGAATCGAATAGCATTGCCATTATTGTGCAACACCTCTGGGGAAATATGATGTCGAGATGGACTGATTTTTTAAGTACCGATGGCGAAAAAGAATGGCGAAATAGAGATGCTGAATTTGACTTTATCATAAACAGCAGAGAAGAATTGATGAAGCATTGGAACGAAGGATGGAAATGCCTTTTTGGCGCATTACAATCCTTGAATGAAAGTCAGTTAGAGCAAATTATTTACATACGAAATCAAGGACATACCGTCATGGAGGCAATCAATAGGCAACTGGCACATTATCCCTACCACATAGGTCAAATTGTTTTTATTGGAAAATTATGTTGTAACGCATCCTGGCAGTCACTTTCCATTCCAAAAGGCAACTCAAATGAATACAATCAAATTAAATTTGCCCAGGACAAACAACGCAAACATTTTACGGAAGAATACATAACCTCTAAGAAATAATTCAACACTATTGGCACCGACAAAAAAAATACTGCTTAACCAGGATGGCTGCTTGGTCTATTACAAGGATTTTATTTCGAAAGATGAATCGACAATTGCAAGTAACGCACTTAGAGATGAGGCAGCATGGAATTCTGATGTGTTAAAACTCTTTGGAAAAACAATTGTAACACGCAGAAAAGTGGCATTTCAGGGTGATGACGGCATACATTATACCTATTCCGGATTTAGAAAAAACGCAAGTACCTGGACACCTGAAGTGAAAAAAATAAAACATGCCATCGAACAACTCACCGGTTATTCTTTCAATTCTTGCTTGTTAAATTTGTACCACAACGGCACAGAAGGCATGGGCTGGCATAGCGATAATGAAAAAGAAATGATGCCAAGGGCCTGCATCGCATCTGTGAGTTTAGGTGCTGAAAGAACCATGGCTTTTCGTCATAAACAAAAAACAGAATCCTATAAATTTCAACTCGAAACAGGCAGTCTATTATTAATGGAAGGGGCCATTCAAGAATATTGGCAACACAGTTTACCTATTCGCAAAAAAGTACTTGAACCGCGAATCAACCTTACTTTTAGAAGTATAATTTTGCAACCTTAATACAGAATAATGCAGTATCGTTTTGAATTTTTGAATGAAACCAAATTGGTGGGCATGCATAAAAGCACCTCTCATGCAAATGATCAAACATTTGAATTATGGAGTGGATTTATGCCCCATAAAAAGGAAATAATAAACACACTAAGCACAGAATTATTTTCACTTCAGATTTACCCCGAAGGTTTTTTTGAAGAATACAATCCGGAAACCGAGTTTGTGAAGTGGGCTGCGGTTCCAGTAAGCGAACATTCGTTTTTACCCGACACTATGGAGCCATTCACCATTCCTTCAGGATTATACGTAGTATTTGATTTCAAAGGTGGTGCAGAAGATGCAGGTGTGTTTTTTACCTACATTTTCACCCGTTGGCTGCCCGCTTCAGGCTACCAACTCGACAACCGCCCGCATTTCGAAATACTAGGCGATAAATACAAAAACAACGACCCTGAATCTGAAGAAGAGATTTGGATTCCTGTAAGAAAATGAGAATAAAATTCGAACATAAAAAACAAAAAGTTGTACCTATATCGCATTTCATTATGCGGCTGGGTCGGTATTTTATTTTCTCTATTTTACTCATTGCTTTTTCTGTAGGCATTGGCACCATGGGTTACCACTATTCAGCAGATTTAAACTGGCTTGATAGTTTTTACATGGCCTGCATGATTCTTACGGGTATGGGCCCTGTAGCCAATATGGATAGTGATGCTGCTAAATGGTTTTCAAGTTTTTATGCCCTGTATTCAGGTGTGGCTTTTTTGAGCATAACCGCTGTGTTTTTCTCTCCCATTATTCATAGATTATTACATATTCTTCAAGTTGAAACTGAAGATGAATCATGAAAACCAATTCACATTCTTTTTTCATTGAACATATTTCTGCACCAGCGAAAAGAGCACTTCAAAATGAAAAAATAAATAGCTTGGAACAGCTAGCCCAGTATTCAGAAAAAGACTTGTTCAAATTACACGGCTTAGGAAAAAGTAGTATTCCTAAAATAAAAGCGGCATTGGCAACAGCAGGTCTTTCACTTAAAATCAACATGGATAAGCCCCCCACAGTTGAGGCATACTTCACCATGTTTTCGCCAGAAATTCAAGCCGTCGGGAATGAAATGCGGCGCATTATTCAGGAAGCAGCACCGGGTGCAAAAGAAGTGATTAGCTATGGCATGCCTGCTTATAAAATAAACCGGGTATTTGTCTATTTTGCACTCTACGCCAAACACATAGGCTTCTACCCTACCGGCGAAGGAATTGAGGCGTTCAAAGAGCAATTAACCACCTATAAATTCTCGAAAGGCGCGGTTCAATTCCCATTGGACAAACCCTTGCCAGAAGCTTTAATTCGCGAAATGGTAATATATAAAATGCAGCGCGATGCGCTATTGACGCCGTCAAAATCCAAACCTTGATTTAAAAACAATATACCCCTTGACTTGTTGACTTACTTGAACAAAAGATGGGAAATATTTTTATCATTGGTGCTTCTTCCGGAATTGGGAAACAACTCGCATTGCAACTCGCCGCAAAAGGCCATCAGGTATATGGCACTTACAATACCAAAACAGAAATTGAGGCTACTGCAGGTTTGCATTGGCATCACATGAACGTAATGGAACCCAACATTGACGTGAGCTTTCTTCCTGATGAAATACATGGTTTTGTATATTGCCCCGGTGCCATTGTTCTTAAGCCATTCGCCCGCATTAAAGCTGAAGAATATCTAGAGGATTACAAACTACAAGTTCTTGGCGCAATAACCCATCTGCAAGCGGTATTGCCAAAAATGAAAGCTGCAGGTAGCGCTTCTGTTGTTTTCTTTTCAACGGTTGCTGTACAAACCGGATTTAACTTTCATTCTGTTGTTTCCAGTTCAAAAGGCGCATTGGAAGGTCTTACTCGGGCCCTTTCGGCAGAGCTCGCACCCACCATACGTGTAAACTGTGTAGCCCCTTCTATCACACAAACCCCATTGGCTGCCAACTTACTTTCCACCCCTGAAAAAGTTGAAGCCAATGCACAAAGACATCCCTTAAAAACAGTTGGACAAGCTGCGGATATCGCCAATGCTGCTGCATTTCTATTGGGCAATGAATCCTCTTGGATGACAGGTCAAATTCTGCATGTAGATGGTGGCATCTCAACTATCAAATAAGGCTATTTTCTAACTGAGTTACCGAATATATTTGAGCTGCTCGGCGCAGCCATGCGCCTTTTTAGCTAAACTTACCGAAGTATTTAGGATTGGCAAGATGTCAAAAAAAATCACCCCTACTGTTGAAGAATTTATGGATGCGTTAGACCATCCATTAACTGAACTCTGCAATACCATACGCGTATTTATTAAAAAAACGAATCCCAAAATTCAAGAGAGGATCAAATGGAATGCACCAAGCTACTATGCTCTGGTGAAGACTTTCTTACTTTTAATTTTAGTAGAAAAGATGCGCTATTGCTCATCTTCCATCATCCATATACAGACCAATTGCCAGCACATCACTTTGATAGCAAGCCCAAAGGTCGGGCCATTCTCGAGGTGAAAAGCGCTGAAGATTTCAATAATAAGGCTTCCCGAATTCAAGAAACCATTCACGAAATCCTCAGTCATATGACAGAAGTTTAAACCTAAAACAATTTCTCAATTCGAAGCGCAATCATTGCAACTCCTTTATAAAACAGTTGCAATAGATGCAACATCAAGCTATTTAGTTACATTAGCTGCAACTATTCAAAGAGAAGCATCGTAAACCCCTTAATAATTTGCATTTATTGCAACATTCATAAAAACGCCGGCATTTATTGCAAAAACAAACAGGGGGATTAAGTGCTGCTTTGTAAGGTAAAGTCACCCAACATGCTCAATATTACCGCCCTATTCATCCCTGTATTGCTGCTTGCGATAGCCATTGAATGGTTCGTTACCCGCAAAAAAACCGAAACAACATATACACTTGGCAATACCATGCAAAACATGAGTATTGGTGCTTTGGATCAAATTGGTTCCCTATTTTATTTTACCGCGCTATACATATCTCTAGATTTCAGCTATCAACATTTCAGAATATTTCAGCTACCTGCAAACTGGCTTCAATGGGTGCTAGCATTTATCGCAGTGGATTTCCTATCTTACTGGTATCATAGACTTAGCCATAGAACACATATACTATGGGCAGGTCACGTCACTCACCATTCGTCTCCGCATTTCAACTTATCCAATGGATTTAGAACATCCCTCTTTCAAGGGTTGAATCGAGTTCTATTCTGGGCCTTGCTGCCCATATTTGGTTTTTCACCATGGATTCTCCTGATAACTTTAAAGGTTTCAGGCATCTATGATTTTGTGCAGCACACCAAGTGGTTTCCTAGAATACAATGGTTAGAATATGTAATTATAACACCTTCATTACATCGGGTACACCATGGTAAAAACGATCTTTATGTAGATAAAAACTACGGTTCCGTTTTTTCTATTTGGGATCGATTATTTGGCACATTTCAAGAAGAAACCGAGCCAGTAGTGTACGGAATAAAAGCAGAGTACAACGACACAAATCCTTTATTAGCGCTGGGATTTCATTATATTTTTATTTGGAAAGAAATTCGCAATACAAGCAGTTTAATAGATAAAATCAGATTCCCATTTATGCCACCGGATTGGGTTCCGAGCAATAGGAACAAACCGATGGGAGTCAGACAAAACACGAAGCAATTTCACAACTTCAACTACAAACCTATGCTATTTGAATTTATTGTATCCGTTATTGGATTCATCACAATATTCGCGCTAACTCCAATACTTCCAACTTCAACACTTATTATTTGCTATCTGATAATCCTGCATTTTATGATTCAAAATAGCAGAATTATAAACTTCGATATTCCACCGCCAAGTATGCGAAAAAATCTCATCATCAACAGCATCATTGTAACTGGTTGTTTTATATGTACTATTGTTCTGCAACAGCATTATTTTGGCTTACTCTTAATTATTTGTGCGATTATCAGTGCCATTAGGTTGATATATTCTGCAGGCCAAAAAGAGACCAAACTCCGGTATTATCTCTAAGTTCGCGACATCAAGAAAGAATAGTTGATTTTTGAAATTTAAATCAATTGGCTTCGATTTACCTTATTGCTGCGCCATCAAGTTATTATAAAATTTCAATCGAAAACCATAAATGGCCTATTAGAATTAAAGTGCGCCTGCCAAAACTGCGGCAAACCCTTACCTCTAGAATTTGCGGATGCATGAGTCTGTAGCTTTGAATGCACATTTTGCACCAACTGCGTTGATACTGTTTTACACAATGTAAGTCCTAGTTATGGCGGAAGTTTTGAAAAAAGACCAATAAGAAGAAAGGGATTGTTGCAAAAATTCCCAATATAAATAGCGCCTTTCGTGAAACCGCTTTCAAGTGAAGATTTCGATCTACTGTTTGAAAAATTTAAAGCAATCACCCCTGAATTGAGATAATTAGGGAATTCCATTTCCATAGTATACTTGTAGCTGTGGAAAGCAAGTTACCCTTTAGGCTAAGATCTTGGCAAGTTTCTGATTTAGATTCTTTGGTTGCCTGCGGTAATAATAAAAAGATTGCAGGCTTTCTTACAGACGCCTTTCCGCATCCGTATACACGAGAGGCAGGTGAAAAATTCATTGCATACGCACAATCCACAAACCCTACGCGCATCTTTGCCATAGATATTGAAGGTAAAGCTTGCGGAGGAATTGGACTGCACCCACAAGCAGATATTCAGCGATTCAACGCAGAATTGGGCTACTGGCTTGCAGAGCCATTCTGGAACCAAGGCATTATCACTGCCGCCATTCAGGAAATAGTGCGCTATGGATTTACGCATTTGCCCGTAAATCGCATTTTTGCTCGGCCTTTCGGCTCCAATATCGCTTCCCAAAGAGCACTAGAAAAAGCAGGCTTTACCCTTGAGGCACGATTTAAAAAAACACTCATAAAAAACGATGAATGGCAAGATGAACTCTACTATGCTGTGCGTAAGGATAAGGGGATGATGCTGTGAGTTTAACAATAGAAACGCTGCTGGTCTTTTTCTTTTTGGCGTTATTGGCCGAAATCGCGGGTACCGTAGGAGGTTTTGGCAGCTCCATGTTTTTTGTACCTATCGCGGGTTATTTTTTCGATTTCCATTCAGTACTTGGGATTACAGCTATTTTTCACCTTTCTAGCAACCTGAGTAAAATCTACTTTTTTAGAAAAGGTTTTGATAAAAAACTACTGCTCAAACTGGGAATCCCAGCCGTCATCATGGTATATATTGGTGCCCGACTAAGCAGCTACATCGACCCTGTGTACTTAGAAATTTCCTTATCTTTTTTCCTCATCATTATGAGTCTAATTTTTCTTATCAAGCCCAAATTGAGCTTAAAACCCACAGATGCCAATGCCATAGGCGGAGGCATTTTATCTGGTTTTATTGCTGGGATATTAGGCACAGGTGGCGCTGTTCGCGGCCTAACACTAGCAGCATTTAGTCTGAGTAGCAGTGTGTTTGTTGCCACATCAGCCCTCATTGACCTGGGCATTGACGCTACACGTTCTGTAGTTTATTTTGCCAATGGATATATGCACAAACACGACCTTTACCTTGTTCCAGTCTTGATTGTAGCAGGAATATTTGGAACATTTATCGGCAAAAAAATCCTTGATAGAGTAACAGACGGCCAATTCAAAACCCTTGTACTCTTGCTTATCCTTGCCACAGGTATTGGCACTTTGACTGGCATTGTCCTAAAACAGTTGTAAACCCGCCTTTTCCTCTGCCTTTTTGTCACAAGCTTTAAACATTACTGACCTTATGGCTTTTTTCCCTGAAAGGGACCGGCTTTTGTCTTAAATTCGCAACCCATATTTATGCTAGGCGGAATATTAAAAGGAATTTCAAAGGCGTTTGGCGGCAACAAATCCGATCGCGACCTAAAGGAAGTAACCCCCATTGTAGATGCTGTTAATGCGCAGTTTCAGAGCTACCAGATCCTCTCAAACGACGAATTACGCGGTAAAACCCATGAATTCATAAGCCGTATCAACAGTTATCTTGAAGATATTGATTCGGAAATAAAAGCGGCTCAAGAAGCGCTTGCTAATACCGCAGAGGACGAAACCGATACCCGAGATGGCATTTTTCACCAATTGGATGAACTTGAAAAATCGCGTGATGCTAAATTGGAAGAAATTCTTGATGAAATCCTACCTGAGGCTTTTGCCACTGTGAAAGAAACTGCACGCCGTTTCTCTGAAAACGACTTTGTTGAAGCTACAGCAACTGACCTAGACCGTGAACTTGCTGTTAAACATAAAAATATTGTAGTTGATGGCAACCGCGTCTCCTATGCCAACGAATGGATGGCCGCTGGCGGTCAAATCCGATGGAATATGGTTCATTACGATGTACAAATCATTGGCGGTTGGGCCTTGCACAAAGGAAAAATCAGTGAGATGGGCACAGGTGAAGGTAAAACCTTGGTATCAACCCTACCCTCTTACCTCAATGCATTGGGCAAGCGTGGTGTGCACTTGGTAACCGTGAACGATTACCTCGCACGTCGTGACGCAGAATGGAATGCACCTATCTTCAATTTCTTAGGACTTACTGTTGATTGTTTGGAATACCACCAGCCCAATAGTCCAGAAAGAAGAAAAGCGTATCAAGCCGATATTACCTACGGAACAAATAACGAATTTGGCTTTGACTACTTGCGCGACAACATGGCGCACAGCCCGGGCGAGCAAGTGCAGCGCAAACACCACTATGCTATGGTGGACGAAGTGGACTCCGTTTTGATTGATGATGCAAGAACGCCTCTTATCATCAGCGGGCCTACCCCTCATGGCGATGACCAACAGTTTGAAATGCTGAAACCCAGAATTCAAAAATTGGTAGAAGCCCAAAAGAAATACGTAAATACAGTTTTCAATGATGCAAAGAAATTGATTGCTGAAGGAAATACAGGTTACAAAGAAGGTGAAGGTGGATTGGCCTTGCTCCGCGCGCACAGAGGTTTGCCAAAGAGCAAGACCATCATTAAATACCTAGGTGAATCAGGAATGCGTGGTTTACTGACCAAAACAGAAAGTCACTATTTGGCCGACCAACAAAAGGAAATGCCAAAAGCCGATTCCCCGCTTTACTTCACCATCGAGGAAAAAACAAATTCTGTAGACCTTACTGAAAAAGGCATTGAACTCATTACCATGGAAGGAGAAGATCCTCATTTCTTCGTACTTCCTGATGTGGGTAGTGAAATGGCTGAGATTGAAAAATCAAACAGTTCCGACGAAGAAAAACTGCGCCGCAAAGAGGAATTAATGCGTGAATTCGCCGTAAAAAGCGACCGCATACACTCTGTGCAACAATTGCTCAAAGCCTATACCCTTTTTGAACGCGATGTAGAATACATTGTCCAGAACAATAAGGTAATGATTGTAGACGAGCAAACAGGCCGTGTGCTTGATGGACGTCGTTATTCAGATGGATTGCACCAAGCGATTGAAGCAAAAGAAAACGTAAATGTAGAAGCAGCAACCCAAACCTACGCTACCATTACCCTGCAAAACTATTTCCGCATGTACCACAAACTTGGTGGTATGACGGGTACGGCAGAGACGGAGGCACAAGAATTTTGGGATATTTACAAACTCCCTGTTATGGTAATTCCTACCAATAGAAATATTGTAAGGAAAGACATGGAAGACCTAGTCTATAAGACCATCAGGGAAAAATTCAACGCCGTGATTGATGAAATCAATGTACTCACTGCAGCTGGAAGACCTGTTCTTGTAGGTACTACTAGCGTTGAAGTGTCAGAAGTATTGAGTAGAATGCTCAAACTCAGGGGCATCAAACACAATGTACTTAACGCAAAACAGCACCAACGTGAAGCTGAAATCGTAGCAGAAGCCGGTCATCCCGGCGCCGTAACTATCGCCACAAACATGGCAGGTCGTGGTACAGATATTAAAATTGGCGAAGAAGTGAAGGCAGCGGGCGGTTTGGCCATTATTGGTACCGAACGCCATGATAGCAGACGTGTAGACCGCCAATTAAGAGGTCGTGCAGGTCGTCAAGGAGATCCAGGTACCTCGCGCTTTTATGTATCTCTTGAAGATGACTTGATGCGCATATTCGGTGCTGAGAAAGTAAGTAAATTCATGGACCGTTTTGGATACAAAGAAGGGGATGTTATCGAGCATAGCTGGATGAGCAAAACCATCGAACGCAACCAAAAGCGAATGGAACAAAACAACTTTGGCATTCGAAAAAGATTGCTGGAGTATGATGATGTGATGAACAAGCAGCGCACGAATATTTATAGAATGCGCCGCAATGCACTTTACGGTGACCGGTTGTCTATCGATTTGCGCAATATGGTATACAATTGGTGTGACCAACAAGTGAGTAATGCCAAAGACAGCGGCAGTTATACAGACCTTGAAATGGAAGTGCTCAAAACTTTAGCAGCTGGACTTCCCTTCAATGAAAACGAGTTCAACAGTACCAATGCCACGAATCTCACAGACAAGTTGTTTGAAGAATTAACCCAACGCTACACAGAGAAAAATGAAATTATGAGAGCTCAAGCGCTTCCTGTATTTCAACATATCCGCCAAGAGCAGGGAGACAAGATTGAGAATGTAGTAGTTCCTATGACCGATGGTTTCCACAAATTCCAAATTGTGGTAAACATGAATAATGCCTTAGAAAGTAATTGCAAAGAATTGGTGCACGAGTTTGAGAAGCTCACTACATTGCAGATTATCGATGATGAATGGAAAGAACATCTTAGAGAGCTCGATGAATTGAAACAAAGCACTGGGAATGCGCAGTATGAACAAAAAGACCCCTTGCTGATTTATAAAATTGAGAGCTTTGAAATGTTTGGACAAATGCTGCACCGCTTGAACAACCGTGTGCTTGGTCTTCTGTTCCGCAGCGGCATTGATTCTGGAGATGAAGTTGAAGAGGCCCGCAGACCCATAAAAAAGGAGAATCCAAAAATTAAGGCGGGTCGTGAAGATATTGGTGGTTCACCTGTAATGCCTGGCTCAGGACATATGCCGCCAGAAGCACAACAGGAACGAATTCCACAAGCGCCAGTAGTGAATGACATGAAGGTAGGGCGCAATGACCCTTGCCCTTGTGGAAGCGGCAAGAAATTCAAATCTTGTCACGGAAAAGACGCCGTATAATTGTTAAAATATAAAGCCCCGAAATATCGGGGCTTTTTTTATATCAGAGTTTTCATAAACTCAAGCTGAGCAAGCCCTGGTTCAAACCCGGGGTATTGTCGTTGAAAGTATTCAAATACCAGACGATGCAAACGGCATGGTATACCCTGTGCTTCGGCCTGGGCAATTAAATATCCGTTAATATCCGGCAACTCGGTCGGTCGGCCCTGAAGAACATCCATTAAGGTGCTGGTTTTATTGGCCGCGGATTTTTCTACTACGGCAAGCACTTCGCTTACCGCATTTACATACGGCAGTTGAACGCCACAGTCGTGCGCAATTTGCTCAGCCTCAGCTGCCAGTTTGGATAGCAGTGTGCGGCTGGCATCATGCACAAGGATTTGCCCAGACGCTTGACCCAACAAGGCAGAAACGATGTTTACAGAAGCATTGATGACCAATTTACCCCATAACAAACTCAGAATATCTGCTTCACAGCGGGTTTCAAATCCGGCATTTCGAAAAAGAACTTCAATTGCTGGAAATTCACCTGCAGCAGCACCTAAGGTAACATACCCTTTGCCGGTATCCCGAACGGTATTTAGATTTATGGTTAAGGCCGCTTGGGTCGTGGTGCCCAATATTATGCTCTTCGTGGGTAGATATTGCTGTAATTTCTCAAGATTTCCCATGCCATTTTGCAAGGAAACCACCTTAGTATGTGGGCCCAGCATTCCAGCATTCGCAAGAGCCTCACCTACCCCTTCTGTTTGAAAACTCTTAACCAGGACAAGGACTACATCAAATATACCATCTGGTTTGTATGGTGATATTTGGAGCTTCAACGCCTGTTTGGTTCCATCAAGTTCTTCTATAATCAAGCCGTCATGCTGAATGGCTTCAATGCGTTCACCCCAAGTTCCAAACATATGCAGCTTAGAAACATGCGGCAACAATCGCGCTGCAAACAGAGATGCCATGGCACCAGTACCGGCTATTGCTACCTTCACAGTGCAAAATAACATGAAAGCTGGCATAAAGTATTTTATTGGCCACAATCTATGTCTTAATTTTGTGGCAATGAGCCTACATAAAAACCGTTTGGTCTTAGGAAGCGCAATTGTCGCTGCATGTCTGTTTTTACTGCCCTCGCATAAGCAAGAAGAAGGCATGTTCCCTCTGAACTACCTCAATGAAGCGGCCTTGCAAGAAGCCGGAATGAAACTCACTGCAAAAGAAATCTTTAATCCAGGGGGTGTTGCCTTAACCAATGCCTTGGTAAAAGTAGGCGGTTGCACAGGCTCATTTATTTCAGATGAAGGATTGGTAATTACCAACCACCACTGCGTATATGGCGGCGTTGCAGACCTTAGCACCGAAAATCAAAATTATCTTGAGAATGGCTTTGTTGCCCAAACCAAAGAGATGGAACTGCCCATTGATATGCCCTGCAGAATTACCCAAAGTTACGAAGATGTGTCGAGCAGGGTATTGGAAGGCATAGACGACCAAACCGCAGCAAATAAACGCGCTGAGAAAATCGCGGAGAACATTAAGAAAATCCGCGAAGAGGAAAGCAAGAAAACGCCTGAATACAGTGTGGAAATTTCTGAAATGTTTGTAGGAAAAAGCTATACCCTGTTTCGCTACACCCTCATTACTGATGTGCGATTGGTATATGCTCCACCCGTTACTATTGGCCAATTCGGCGGTGATTTAGACAACTGGGAATGGCCAAGACACAATGGCGATTTCAGTATGGTGCGCGCTTATGTGGGTCCCGATGGAAAACCTGCACCCTATTCCAAAGACAACAAACCTTACAAGCCTGCAAAACATCTTAAAATCAATGCTAAAGGCACCAAAGAGAATGACTTCATCTTTATCATGGGCTATCCCGGCAGAACCTTCAGACATGAAAGTGCGCCGTACATGGCATATCAGCAAGATTTTCAATTGCCTTACATACAACAATGGTATGCATGGTGCATTGAACAAATGGAAAAACGCAGCGAAGGCAATGTAGATAAACAACTGGCCTTTGCAGGCACGATTCAATCTCTGGCCAATGTGGAAAAGAACTATAGAGGCAAAATCCAAGGCATCAAGCGCACAGCCTTGGTGCAGCGCAAGTTTCAAGACGAAGCTTCGATGCAAGTTTTTGCCAATACGCAAAACCTACACCAGGGCGTCATTGGTGAACTCAGCCAAACATGGAGTAAAAAATCTGCTCTGGCTGAAAAACGCACCATTTATAGCTTTCTTTTAAATCAATCTTCCCCAGTTGCAACCGCAGCACGCATTCAGCAAATTCGGGATGCACTTGCTACCGCCAAGGATGCAGGCGAAACGGCAAAATTGAAATCTGGGCTTAATGAATTCGCAAAAAACTACACCATCATTGACAAAGATTACGAATTGGATGTGTTGGCAGAATTGCTTAAACGCATAAGTAAATTCAAAGATCTGAGGCCAGTATTGGGAAAATCAACAGTGGATCAATGGATATCCAAATTACGTAAAAGCGAGAAACTACTGGACACGCAGTTCATGCATCACACCAGTGCAGACAAGCTATTAAAGCACCAAGGCATGATTATAAGCTTGTTTCAATATTTGAAAGAAGACATGCGTGCCACGGATAAAGAATGGGCTGGAATAGAAAACGAGCTAAAGTCTATTATGCCGAAATACTTGGACCTTAAAGAGCAATTCAAATCGGGTCAATTTATTCCTGATGCCAACAGCACCTTAAGGCTTACGTATGGCTATATCAAACGTTTCAGCCCCAATGATGGAGAAGTCCACTTACCGTTTACCACCCTGCGCGGCGTATGGGAAAAAGCCAACACCAAAACCGACTACCGCCTTCCTGCTGTGGTAGCGGATAATTTAAGGGTTGAGAACGTGCCCACCTACTTTAAAGACCCCGTTACCGGTGAGGTAATTGTGTGCTTCTTATACAACCTAGACACCACGGGCGGCAACAGTGGCTCTCCCGTATTGGATGCCGAAGGAAACCTGATTGGGGTAAACTTCGACCGGTCATTTTCAGCCACCATTAATGATTATGCTTGGAACGAGCAGTATTCGCGCAGCATTGGTGTGGATATACGCTATGTGGTCTATGTTATGAAGTATGTTGGCAAGGCTGACCATTTGCTTGCTGAAATGGGCGTTAGCATTTAAGAATTCAACCGTGAAAAAACTACTGATTCTCCTCTTCTTAGCTGGCCCATTGGGTGTATTCTTTCAAGCGTGTTCTCCCTGTAATTGTCCACCAGTTGAATCCTATTACAAAATAGGAAAGATGTTTTTTACAGCTTATAAGGTTGTAAAAAAACCAACAGAAGAGTTGATCCCATTGCCCGCAAACGGCATTGTAAAAGCCGATAGTCTTGCATTAAATGTAGCATTCACGCGTGCCTATTATAGCAAACAGCAACCCTCATTCCATATTGGACTGATAAATTCCGCCCTTGCCTGCAAATGCATTTCAGATGGATATAAAGGCACTACAGAAAAGATTTTGAATATTTCTGTGGTGACATTGAAAGACTTTAATACCCGTTTAACAGCAGGAACAGATATTAGTAATATTACCCTGATAAACGACCAGCCTGTAAACAATTTTATACAGAATTGGAACAATAACAGAGGAACCACCGGCATATTCACTGTAGTGAGTTTCTCAGAGGCCATGGCCGTAGAAACCCAGCATCAGCTTGAGTTTCGTATTACGACTAGTATGGGCACATTTGCGGCCTCCACGCAGGTTTTCACGGTAATTCCTTGATAAAAAGCCCAAAACAGCAAGCATTGAACCCTAAGTACCATTTCGTAAATCGAAAGAGGCAAATCGCCAATTTGCACATAGTTATCCACATCTAACCCCTTACTTCGTAGATGTCAAACCCTCCCTATTGACATGAAAATCTTAATAATCCTCACTGGAATGCTTTGCATGGCTGGAAACCTGCAAGCTACCGGAACTACGAACTCGGTCAACACTGCCGACCCAAACGCACAGGCGATGCCAGGCGTAGAATGGGTAAAGAGTGAAGTAACCCAAATAATGCAAAGCAGCACATTGAAAACACAAATATCAGATGTGCTTGATGTAAATGTTAATGCCTTGGATCAATCGACCTTAAGCATGGTGAAAGGCCACTTTACCTCCACCGAGCATGATCAATATATCATAGCCATTCCTGCTCGTGCTAAAGAAGGTCAGGAATTGGGTTGGGAAACCAACATTTGGTTATTGGTAGAGAAAAGTGTTACCCAGCAATGGCAAACACTTTCAGCGCAGCGCGGCGATTTGGTTTACCAAAATGCCCTGTTGGATATTGACGGCGATGGCTTGCAGGAAATCAACATGATTAATAAGGTTGACTGCGGTGCATCTCAAAAATACATACAGCGCATATTCTCATTTAAGACAGGAAATTTCATTTATACTTCAGAAGCTCAAGACAATTGGAGCAACCACAAATTGGCAAAACGCAAACAATTGAAGCGTGGAGATTTGCTTTACTCAGTAATGCAATTTGAAGTAAAAGATGTTGACGGAGACGGCGTAAATGAAATCGTAGAAACATGGGTTCACTTCAAGCACAATGGTGGCCGCAGAGTTGCCCGCATTGAGCAGAACAAGAAAATGACAACGGTTACAAGTGTGTTGAAATACAGCAACGGAGCCTACATAGCAACGACAACATAAAAAAACCAGATACCTCGAGAAAAGCTGCCCCCCCCTCCGGCAGCTTTTTTCATTTGTAACCTAAGTAGCCAAAGTTCCCAAAATTTCACTGTTGTTTTGCATCTATACATATGGACTTACAGACAATTATCAAATCAAACCATTGCCGCGTCATTGATGTGCGCACGCCAGCTGAATTTTCAGGAGGCCATGTTGCGGGTTCCAAGAACATTCCACTGAATGAAATACCCGATTTTGTTGCGGAGCTTAGCGATATAGAGGGCCCCATCGTATTGTGCTGCGCTTCGGGCAATAGAAGTGGACAAGCCACAGCCTTTTTGCAGGCCCAAGGCCTAGAGAATGTTTACAATGGCGGCTCATGGTTGGACGTTAACTTTGTAATCAACAACTAATATGGGACTCTTTTCATCATTATTCGGGAAAAAGGAGAAGGTTGATCTAGGTCAATTAATCTCAGATGGTGCACTTATACTTGATGTAAGGACTCCAAGCGAGTTTGCACAGGGACATGTCAAAGGAGCCAGAAATATTCCGTTAGACAAGCTCCCTGCAAGTATTGCCAAATTATCTAAGGCAAAACCTATCATTACCTGTTGCGCTTCCGGAATGCGCAGTGGCGCGGCTAAAAACCTCCTGCGCAAAAGTGGATTTGAAACGGTGGAGAACGGAGGCAGTTGGACCAGTCTAAGACGTTATTTTTAACATGGACTTTTCTGCCATTATCTCGGGCGATCAACCCGTTCTTGTTGACTTCTATGCAGACTGGTGTGGTCCATGTAAGGTCATGGCACCGGTGCTCAAGGAATTCAAGCAGCGACATGCCAACCGAATTATCATTTTAAAGATAGATGTAGACAGGAATCAATCTGTGGCGGCTAAATACCAAATCTCAGGTATTCCTACACTGATCTTATTTCAGAAGGGAAAGATACTTTGGAGAAAAAGTGGAGCACTGCCAATACATGTGCTCGAAGCGGAACTTAAAAACCACATTGCATAAAAAAAGCCCCGAAAATCGGGGCTTTTTTTATGGACTTAATTGTTGGGATTAAGCTTTGTTTTCTTCATCATCAGCTGCTGGAGCTTCTGCATCGTTGTTTTCAGCAGTTTCTTCAGCTGGAGCATCTGCTACAACTTCTTCCACTGTATTTTCAACAACAGCAACTTCTTCAGCAGGAGTTTCAACTGCAACTTCTTCAACTACTTGAGCAACAACCTCAGCTTTCGCTTCAGCTTTAGGTGCGGCAGTAGTAGCAGTTTTAGCTTTACCACGGCGGGTGCGCTTGCCTGCAGCTTTTTTATCATCACCAAAGCCAGTGAAAAACTCGTTAAAGTCCACCAACTCAATCATGGCCATGTCCGCGTTATCACCCATACGATTGCCCAATTTAAGGATTCGGGTGTAGCCACCTGGGCGGCTTGCGATTTTTTCGCTAACTACGGTAAACAGCTCATGAACGGCATGTTTGTCTTTTAGGTAAGCAAACACGGTACGGTGACTG
>B570J29032_109959118_pt1 | contig 18461 bp, 20 predicted proteins | sample LakMenEpi16Nov12_FD_29032 | JGI IMG/M metagenome (IMG submission 29032) | reverse complement strand
CTTTGATTAGTGAACAAGCACTGCAGATATGAATTCTTCTACAGCTTTATGTGCCTCTTCATCGGTGTACTGAACTGGCGGGGTCTTCATGAAGTATGAAGATGGAGCCAATAGCGCTCCCCCGATATTTCTATCAAGTCCCAATTTTGCGCAGCGAAGTGCATCAATTATGACTCCAGCAGAGTTAGGTGAATCCCATACCTCTAGCTTGTACTCGAGGTTTAGAGGAACGTCACCAAAGGCACGTCCTTCAAGTCGAACGTACGCCCACTTGCGATCATCGAGCCAAGGGATGTAATCAGATGGACCGATATGAACATTCTTTGCACCCATATCGTGATTGAGTTGGGATGTCACTGAATTTGTTTTAGAGATTTTCTTAGACTCCAGGCGATCTCTTTCAAGCATATTTTTAAAGTCCATATTGCCGCCAACATTGAGCTGGTATGTGCGATCAAGATGCACGCCGCGGTCCTGGAATAACTTAGCCATGATGCGGTGTGTAATTGTTGCACCCACTTGGCTTTTAATGTCATCGCCCACAATAGGCAGTCCGGCATCTTCAAACTTCTTGGCCCACACAGGATCAGATGCGATAAACACAGGAAGAGCATTTACGAATGCGCAGCCGGCATCGATGGCGCACTGCGCGTAATACTTTGCAGCTTCTTCAGAACCGACTGGCAAATAGCAGATAAGAACATCAACCTGCTCTGCTTTCAGGGTAGCCACTACATCCACGGGCGCTGCTGCAGATTCCGTAATGGTCTCCTTGTAGTACTTTCCAAGTCCATCTAGGGTGACCCCGCGTTGAACTTCGACGCCAGTCTTTGCTACATCAGAAAATTTTATGGTGTTGTTTTCGCTCGCCCAAATCGCATCAGCTAAATCAAGGCCGACTTTCTTTACATCGACATCGAAGGCCGCAACAAACTTGACGTTACTGATGTGATAGTTACCTATGACTGCATGCATCAAACCAGGAATTTCTTGATCGATGGCTGCATCCTTGTAATATGTCACGCCTTGTACAAGTGAATTAGCACAGTTTCCTACGCCAACAATTGCTACGCGGATATCCCCCGGCTCAGTTTTAATATTCATCTCTTCCCCTCGCTCATAATCATTCCCTCTAACCATGCGATTTCTCGCTCTATCGACTCGAATGAGAAGCGACGCCACTCTTCAAGATATTTATCTATGCCTTGCGGTTGGCTCTCTAAGTCGGCTCGGAGAACTTCTGCTTTTTCTTGAAGTTTTCGTAACCGGCCCTCGAGAATTCGAACTCGATTCATCGTTGTTGTCGGACTAAAAAATGCAAAGCGCACTCCAAAGCCTTCGTCTTCCCAAGCTTCTGCTGTCACAGAGCCGTTGAGTTCAGCAAAACGCTTAAGACCTTTCTTCGTGATTGTGTAGACGATGCGAGTTCTGCGTGAGGTCACGCCGATCTCTTTGGCTTCAATCGTTTCGGCAATCACCATGCGCTTTAACTGCGGATACAGGACTGAGAAAGAGAGGGCTCTAAATGGCCCGAAAATGGCCATCAGCCGCTTCCGTAGCTCATAACCATGCAAGGAAGACTCTGAAAGTAGCCCCAGGAGGGCAAATTCAAGAGAATCGGCTCTTGATCTCATTGACTCCCCTTCCACTATTTCTCGCATCTGGATAGATGCAATTGATATATCCGTTGTATATATCGTATCGATATATAGGTCCAATTTAAGGCGATTTCACGTGGGAAAGCAAATCAACACTCTGTAAATGCCGACCCGACTACCCTGATGCCCGTGATTCCAACACGGCTCCCCGAATACATTGTGGCGGCGATGATCATCATTCTCGCTCCGGGTCCGAGCGTTCTCTTTGTGATAGCTCGAGCAATTGCGTGGGGCAGAAAGGTTTCCGTACTCACGGTTGCCGGAAACGTCTCAGGTTCTCTAGTTCTCTCGACTCTTGTCGCACTTGGATTAGGTCCTATTCTTCAAAGATCTCAGCTTGCCTACTTGGCGGTGCAATGGGGCGGCGGACTCTATTTAATCTATTTGGGAGTTGATGCAATTAGAAAACGTTCTGTGCACGCTGCAGATATGACACATCAAGGACCCGTCGTTCCTACAGCTGCGCAATCAATTCGCGATGGTTTCTGGGTGGGAGTTCTCAATCCAAAAGCAATCGTCTTCTTCGCCGCAGTTCTTCCTCAATTTGTAGATATCGATGGCGGAAATGTCACAGCGCAACTTCTCTTTATGGGATTAGTGTTTTGCGTATTGGCATTTCTCTCAGATGGAACGTGGGGGCTTCTCGCTGGAACTGCGCGTCAATGGCTTGCTACAGATGCTCGTCGACTTGAAAGCCTGCGTGCATTCGGTGGATTAGTCATGATCACACTCGGTGTCCTTGTGCTTATCAGCGCGATTCGCGGGTAAGTGCGAGAGAATATAAATATGAAAAAACCAGAGGTTCCTGCAAGAGACACAATTGCACCATCTGATCTCACCTTTGGACTTTCAAATTGCAGACGCTGCTTATGGCTTAAATACTGGTTTAAGTTAGATCTCAAAAAGGAATTTCCACTCGTAAAGCCACTGGCTGATTCTCAAGAAGAGCATTTCCGGCGAGCACCCATGCAAGAAATTTCACCACAGCTCAAACCTGGAGTCGTCAAGCAGTGGGGACAATGGGTAAAGAGTGCACCGATTAAGGTCAATGGATTTGAGACTCGCTGGAAAATTCTAGGTATCTACGACTTACTGGGACATTACGAAGATGGCTCTGTAGGAATTATCGATTGCAAAGTCTCAGATTCCGACCGTGATAACGGGCCTTTCTACGCCCCTCAGTTAGAGGCATATGCATTCGCGCTAGAGAACCCCGATAAAGGAAAACCATTTCCAGTTTCTTCTATGGGTCTACTTATTTGGAAGTTAGCGGGAGTCACGGAAACATCTGCAAGTGAATTAGCGTCAAACTCACATGGCTTTGGAGTCAATCAACACTACGTCCCGGTTGAGCGAGATACGGCAACCTTCACTGAACTTCTCGAAGAATTGATCACGACAATCGAAGGTGGAATGCCTGATTCTGGTGCTGAATGCAACCTATGCAATTACCTGAACAAGCGAACTGAACTAGAGATTGATTAATCGTTCTCTTCTGAATTTTCGACATTTATGCCTGAACGCTTTGCCTTTACCGCATACGTATCTACATATTCCTGGCCCGAGAGCTGTTGAATTCTCTTCATAATTTGATCAGTTACATCCCGCAAATACTGGAGATCAGTCGAGTCACCTTCGAAATACATAGGTTCACCAAAAGTAATTCCTACTCGCATCACCTTAGGTAACACGCTGCCAGTAGGTTGGATTTTATCCGTGTTAAACATTGCGATTGGAATAACCGGTGCACCCGATTCAATAGCTAAACGGGCAATTCCAGTTCTTCCTTTGTACAGTCGACCATCAGGAGAGCGAGTTCCTTCAGGATAAATTCCCAGAGAATTTCCTCCAGCAAGAACTTCTAGCCCCGTAATGAGTGCAGCTTCGGAGCGACGTCCTCCGGAGCGATCTACAGGTACTTGTCCAAGTGCAATAAAAGTTAACTTCTTAATAAATCCTTTTGGTCCAGGTGAAGTGAAGTACTCGCTCTTTGCCAGAAAGGTAACTTTGCGCGGCACTACTAGTGGCATAAAAATAGAATCGCTAAAAGATAAATGGTTTGAAGCAAGGATTAATGGACCTGATGAAGGAACATTTCGCAATCCCTTAACTTTGGGGCGGAATAACACCATGAGAAAAGGAGTAAGGAAGGCGCGAAGCGTTCCGTACGGCAGGTTGTTCACTCGCCTAATTTAGCGCGAAAGAGTCATATTGTGCGAACATAAACCATGGGCAAGCGCGAGAACGAAGATGAAGATGAAGTAAATCTCATTAATGCTGAGTTTGAATCCATGGTTGAGGGCCTCTCACTGGATGAATCAACTCCCAACACCTACTTGGATGAATTAGATCAATTTGAAAAAGTGGATCGGTTCACTCCACCTGCTCTGCCAAAGAAATCAATTATTCAAGATGTTAAAGACGCACGCAAAGCTTTCTTGAAGTGGGTGCGAAATTCAAATAATCAAAATCCAGAAGATGGCGCAAGCATTTAAAGGCAAAAACTACATCCGTGCTAAATCAGCTGCTCCAACTAATCCCGCATCATTGCCAAGTAATGCTGGGATAATTTCCGGATAGGGATGCATGCGCGCAAAGGGCATGTACTTCTCTAGACCTTCTCGAATAGGAGCAAGCAAAACATCCCCAGCATCGATTACTCCACCACCAATCACTATGCATTCGGGATCCAAAACCACTGACAACGATGCGATCCCTGCAGCAATCCAATCCCCTAGTGAAGAAAATGCATCGAGTGAGAGTTGATCACCAGCTGATGCTGCACGAGTAATGGCGCCCCCCGAAATACCTTCAATGGTTCCATCGCCCAAAGAGAGTAAATTCCCAGCAGATGTCGGATTGGCTTGGGCAGCTTCACGCGCGAAGCGCAGAAGTGCATTTCCAGAACCGTACTGTTCAAAACATCCATACGCTCCACAACCGCATAGCAAGCCATCCGGCACTACACGCATATGACCAATTTCGGCTGCAATGCCAAATGCTCCACGATGCAATTTTCCTTTTGTAATGATTCCACCGCCGATACCCGTTCCGATGGTAATCATTAAAACGTCGCTCTTTCCTCGTGCTGCTCCGAACTTAACTTCTCCCCATGCTGCCGCATTTGCATCATTTTCCACAACAATGGGTAAACCGATAAGAGATCTGAGATCAAAATCTAAATTGACACCATTCCATCCAGAAATATTTGGTGTTGCCAACATTGTTTTTCGATCAGAGGAGACAAACCCAGCAGCGCTCACCCCAACGGAATCGACCGTAAAATCTTGCATGAGCTCTTTTGCGACATCCGCAATTGTTTGAGTAAGTGCAGCTCCACCTTCGCGGGGTGTATCTCTTCTGGCGCTTTTTAGAACTTTGCCAGAGTCATCTACGACGCCACCAAGAACTTTCGTTCCCCCAACGTCAACACCAATCGCAAAACCCATCTATGAAACTCGTGCGGCAAGTTCTTTAAGTGCAGCATCGATAGTTTGTTGCTGTGCCTTAGTGATCATCATTGCAGGGACTGGTAACGACACTGCGACAGTGAGTTCATAGGTGACTTGAGTTGTATCCGAATCAATAGCTTTGAGTGTGTATGTGCCATCCATTTGCGTAAGCAAATCTGCTTCATCCAAAGTGAATGAGAGAGAAGTTGGAGCAGCGCTCCAGTCGTAATCTAGCGTTACTCGATCCTTCATCATTCCAGCATCGATTGAAAGTTTTGCTTTTAGGACCTGCCCCGCGGAATCTGACTCTAGAACATCAGCTTTCTTAATTGAGGAGAGCCATTCGGGGTACGCCCCAACGGAGAAGAGCGCCTCCTGAACTTCTTCAAGTGGGGCATCGATAAGGACGGTCGAACTACTTTTCTCGGACATGGCAGAAGGTTATCAATTCCTCGCAAATAATCTTCCCTTTTCTTGCCCTCTCCATATAGCGTTAGGCACATGAACGAAATCTCAACTCCAGCCATTATTGAAGCCGCCACCACCGGAAATCTGACAGATCTTGTTGCAGATAGAGCGCGGAATGAACCTGACCGCGTCACAATGTCACGTCCTCTTGGGGACGGTTGGCAACCAGTAACCGCACGTGAAGTCGACGAAGAAGTTCGTGCGACTGCGAAAGGTTTAGTTGCTGCCGGAATTCAAATCGGAGACCGAGTCGCAATCATGGCTCGCACTCGTTATGAATGGACAATTCTTGATTTCGCTATTTGGTATGCAGGTGGATGCGTTGTTCCAATCTATGAAACTTCTTCTGCAGAACAAGTTGATTGGATTCTCAACGACTCAGGTTCAGTTGGACTAATTGTAGAAACACCAACACATAAAGAACTCGTTTCTTCAGTTCTACCAAATCACACAAAGCACGTTTGGGTAATGACTGACGATGTTTTGGCAACTCTTCGACGTGCTGGTGAGAATATTTCGAACGACGAAATTGATCGCCGCAGAAATGCAGTCGATCCATCAGCTCTTGCGACACTTATCTACACATCAGGCACAACTGGGCGTCCAAAAGGCGTTCAACTGACTCATGCAAACTTCCTCTCAGAGTGTGGAAATGTTGTCGAAGGCGCAAGCGATCTCTTTCTCAAGCCAGGTGGGTCAACACTTCTTTTCTTACCTGTTGCCCACGTTTTCGGTCGTATGGTTCAAATTGGATCTATCCGTGCAGGGCTTCATCTTGCACACTGCAGCGATCCTGTTGGACGACTACAACCAGATCTCGCATCATTTAAGCCAACATTCGTTCTCGCAGTTCCTCGCATATTTGAAAAAATTTACAACGGAGCAGAAGCTAAAGCTGAGGCTGCAGGAAAAGGAAAGATCTTTAGAAAAGCAGCAGAAGTTGCTATTGCATATAGCGAAGCCCAAGATAAGAAAGGGTTTAACCCACTTCTTACCCTTAAGCACGCGCTCTTCGACAAACTTGTTTTCTCAAAGATCCGCGCCGGAATGGGTGGTGCTGTGGAAGCAGCGATCTCCGGTGGTGCGCCCCTTGGTGTTCGTCTAGGGCATTTTTATCGCGGTGCAGGAATCACGGTTCTTGAAGGGTACGGCCTTACCGAGACAACTGCAGGTGCAACACTGAATTTAACTAGCAATCTGCGTATAGGTTCAGTAGGAAGACCAATTCCTGGAAACTCAGTGAAAATAGCTGATGACGGTGAAGTTCTCATCAGCGGTCCAATCGTCATGCGGGGTTACTGGCAGAACGATGCTGCAAACCAAGAAGTATTTGATGGTAAATGGTTTAAATCAGGAGACCTCGGTCGCCTAGATGATGACGGCTTCCTTTACATCACTGGTCGCAAGAAAGAAATCATCGTAACCGCTGGTGGAAAGAATGTAGCGCCAGCAGTTCTCGAAGATCGCTTGCGTGCTCATCCACTAGTAAGTCAGTGCATGGTCGTTGGAGATAACCAGCCATTTATTGCATCGCTTATCACTATTGATCAAGACATGCTCAAGGGATGGATTGCTGCGAATAACAAAACTGGTGCAACCGTAGAGACTCTTCTCAATGACCCTGATCTGATTGCAGTGATTCAAACTGCGGTTGACGAGGCCAACAAGGCTGTATCTAAAGCAGAATCAATTCGCAAATTTACGATTTTGCCTAAAGATTTCACTATCGCAGGCGGTCAACTCACAGCGAAGTTATCACTTAAGCGCCATGTGATCGGAGAGCAATATGCTGCCGAAATCACAGCCCTCTTTGCTAAGTAATTAGTGGAGAATCGCACTCCCGAGCGCCTATCAGTTGCTCGGGAGTTACACGATGGCATTGCTCAGGATCTTGTAGCTCTTGGCTATTCCATTGATGTGCTCTTGGCAGATTCAGATCTTTCACAGTCAGCCCGAGAAGGGTTAAGAACTACACGGCTGCATGTTGATGAAATAATCTCAAAAGTTCGAATCGAAATATTTGAGCTCAGAGAATTCAGCCACCAATTCACTTCAGAATCGCTTAAAAAATTAGCACGTGAAATCTGTCCTGACATTGACTTTCTTTTTGAGATAGAAAATCTGATTATTTCTCCATCCCATCAGATGGAACTCTCCACTATAGCTACCGAAATCCTACGTAACATCCAGGCTCACTCTAGGGCTACCCATGTAGTCATCAAGATGTACATGCTCAACAATAAAACGTGCCTCGAAATTTCAGATAACGGAGCCGGAGGAGCAATTATGAAAGATGGTCACTGGGGTTTGATTGGAATCAAAGAAAGGGTCGAATATTTATCTGGCAGCTTCGCGATTGATCATCTGCTCGGTACCAAAATTTCAATTCTTCTGTGAATACCACAAAGCGTATTTTGCTGATAGACGATCATGCCGTTGTTCGCCAGGGAATTAGATCAGCCCTGCAGATTCAAGAGAACTACCAAATCTTTGAAGCGGCTAGCAAGATGGAAGCGCACGCACAAATCGCAAAGATAAATCCAGATGCGATTATTGTTGATATCAATTTACCTGATGGAAATGGCCTCGAGATTGTTTCTTGGGCACGTTCAGTATCTAAGTCTCTCGCAATTGTTGTTCTAAGTTTCAATGAAAGTAGTGAATTTGTGGTTGGTGCCATGAAAGCAGGAGCCAGCGCATTCCTGAACAAATCAGCACCTTTGTCAGAGTTAAAGTCGGCGCTCGAATTCGCATTGCTCTCACCGGAGAAATTCTCAGCAAAAGATCTCCGACAAAAACTTGATGTCAATGAACGCTCCTTCGGTTTATCTCAGCGAGAACTGCAGATTCTTACCTTGCTCTATCGAGGAGATCCCATGAAGGTATTGGCTGCCTCTCTTTTTATTAGCGAAGCTACTTTGAAAACGCACCTTTCATCGGTCTATCGAAAGTTAGCCGTCAACAACAGAGTGCAAGCGATTGAGAAAGCGAGAAATGCAGGACTTACTTAAAGAGTAACAAAAACTTAGTAGCCCAAATTTCCCAGCGCCATTGATCAACTACCCAATTTCTTCCATTTGCACCTAGATGCTTTGCAAGATTTGGATCACTCAATAGATTGATTGCCGCAGCAGCAATCTCAGAACGTGAATTTCCATCGACTGAAAATCCTGTCTGGCCCTGTAGTACAGCATCTGGTGCTCCCCCAGATACTCCACCGATTACAGCAAGTCCGCACGCGCTTGCTTCTAAATAAACTATTCCCAGTCCTTCAACTTCCAGTCCACCAAGTCGCGAGCGAGATGGCATTGCAAAAACATCGCCAGCACATAAATATTTTGGCAACTCTGCAAATTTAATTCGGCCAATGAATGTAACTCGATCAGATACACCCAATCGCTTTATGCGCTTATCGAGTTCAGCCCTATATGGACCCTCCCCCACAAAGAGAACGTGCGCATCAGGTATCGCACGCGCGATATCAGGAAGAGCGTCAATCAAACGATCTTGGCCTTTTCGATGAACCAATCTGCCGACGCTAACAATCACTTTCTTCTGCGATAAACCAAGTGAAGCGCGAAGTTCAATAGCAGAATGTTGTGGAGAGAAATGATCTGTATCTATCCCTGGCGCGATATGAACCAATTTTATTCGATCTGATTCGTTGAGAGCAGGAGATATTGCATCTTTCGTGAATTCACCCAGGTACGTCAAATAATCAACGCTCGATCCGATCCGCTTAAGAGCAATCTGAAAAGGCCAGATTTTTGCCCACCACACTTCGTGACCATGCGTCAGTGCGACGATCCTCTTGGCGCCAGCTTTACGCACCCCTTGTGCTAGCAGCGCTAGCGGCGCTGCTGCACCAAAGAATACGTTCTCTATCTTTCGTTCAGAAACAATTGATTTCACGCTACGTGCAACACGAAATGTAGGCAGTAGCACTTTAGATTTATCTCGAATTACTTCGACACCAAAATCACTTTTCCATGCTTCATCAAATGGCTGCGAATCAGCCTGAGAAGATGTGTAAACAATGACAGAATCTTTAGGAAATCTTTCAATCAGACCAATGACAAAGCTTTCGATACCTCCTGCACGCGGCCCAAAATCATTGGTGATGCAGAGAATTTTTTGCATCAGTTAGAACCGACGAATGGCGACCAATGGCTTACGTCCCATATTTGGTGGAGCAATCTTTACTCGTGATCCAGAACGAGGTGCATGCACCATCTTGCCACCACCCAAGTAAATTCCTACGTGCGAAACCGGGCGACCAAAGAACATCAAGTCGCCAGGCTTTTTCTGGCTAAAGGGAATACTTTTTCCCATTCGTGCTTGTGCAGCTGACGAGTGTGGAAGAGATACTCCAGCGGTCTGATAAGCGCGCATCGTCAAGCCTGAACAATCCCAGTAGATCATGCCATCGGCTCCGAATACATATCGGTCTCCAATTTGCTTCAGAGCAAATTTAAGAGCCGAGCCTGCACGTCCAGAAACTCCTGATAGTTTTTTCGCAGCCGCTAAGGATGAAGCTTGATCGGCATCTTCACGTTCGCGAGCCAGCCTTGCTAAACGCTCTCTATCTTCTTTCTTTAACTTAGCTAGAAGAGATTCTGCTTGGGCTAACTTCTTTACCGCCACAGCGCTTCGCTCCGCAAGTCTCTTCTGCACAGCCTTAACTTGAGCAAGGCGATCGCTGACTGTCAGAGAAGTTGCATTTAACTGCTGTTCTGCAGATTGAAATTTTCTCAGCTGAACACCTTTCTGACGTGTGATCGCATCTAGTGAACCGGCTGCTGAAAGATAGAGAGTTGGATCAGTTGAGAAAAGTAGCTCCAAACTTTCGCTCAGCGTTCCGGACTTATATTGATTTACTGCAATGATTCCGAGAGTTTTTGAGATGGCATCTACGGTCTTTCCTTGGATGGCAGCTTTCGCCTGAATTCCTTCAAGGCTTCTCGTCAGTGCCGCCAGCTTTACCTTCGCCTCTTGTGCACCTTCTGCGGCGGAAGTTGCCTCTTCTTCGAGTCGAATTACCTGTGCCTGCACTTGAGCTAACGTCTGAGCGGCCTGCGTTACTGGTTGGCCGGCAAGAGAGATGAAAACGGTCATAGAAAGCGTGACTGCGCCAAGCTTCATCCGATTTCTCATGTTTTAAGGCTAACGCTGACAGGGACGATTTTTCAATTTGAAAGCGCGAATTAGGCTGATAATTGAGTGAGAAAAACAATATTCTGCGCATATGCCTGTCATCGCCACCCTGGTCGTGGGAGCCGACGGGTCTACCACTAACAAAGGCAATTCAGCTGGGGTCACCTCTGAAATCGATCGTTCACATTTTTTGCAACGACGAAGAACTGCAGATTGCATCATCATCGGTGGAAATACTGCGCGTACGGAGCCATATCACCGCACCCCAGTTCCTGTTGTGGTTATTTCTCGCAGTCTCATTAACCCATTAGCCGACAACCGATTGGCTCACTGTTGGAATTTATCGCCAAGTAACGCTCTCGATAAAGCAATTGCGATGTTCGGTCCACGCGTTCATATAGAAGCTGGTATTTCAATTATTAATGAGCTTCTACTTCACAACCGAATTGATGAGCTAGAACTGAGCATTACTGAGTCAACTGGTGGAGAAGATAAAATCGATATTCAAGAGCTGCTCAATCACTTCACTTCGATGAGTGAGACTACTTCACAAGGTACGCGCATGATTTCTGCACAACGCTAGTTCAAATAGCCAATCTTAAAAAGCTGAGATTAGGCAAACTCCAACAACTGCAAAAAATATTCCGAAATACTGCACGCGATGGAGTCTCTCATGAAGGAATAAATATGCAAGAACTGCGGTAGCAATAGGATAAAGAGCGCCCAAGACCATGGCCAGTGAGACCAAGCCTTTTGTTGTCGCTACTCCCAACAATAGATTTGCGGCGAAATCTGCCACGCCTATGAAAATAAGAACTGGAAGCTGGCTTTTTCCCAATCCGCCAATGTGTCTGAATTTGAATAACAATCCAATTCCCACTACCAAAGTAGTTGTGCGCATCGTCGTCATCGTCATAAGAGCGCTACTCTCGGAACCAATCGCCATAAAGACAAGACATACTCCAAAGAAGAACGCTGCGCTTAATGCCAGCAAGACCGGCATTAACGGTAAGCCTTGTGAAATTTCTGGTCCGCTTGCAAGAAATCCGCCTAACATTGCAAGGAGAACACCAACCGAAAGAATGGTTGAGAGCTCGTCACCTTTGATAAATAGCGCATATGACAATGGGATCAGCGCACTGAGTGAGCTAATTGGAGATACGACGCCCATGCGCCCTGTTGATAGGCCGGCATACAGTGAAATCAAACCTAGATATCCAGTAATTCCTGCCATGACGCCAGGAATGAAATAGCCATTCACACCAAATGCTTCTGCCTGCCAAGCCCCGCTAATGAGAACAAGAGTTACGCCAGTGAGAAAACCAATTGCTTGGCTGACCGCAAGTACGGCGATTGCGGGAAACTTTCTACTGAGAATTCCCCCTGCAAAATCCGCACTTCCCCAGAGGAGGCTCGATATGAGGGCCAGTGCGCTTGCCATAAGTGCAGACTCTACCTGTCAATCCTCTTAACCTCCCGACTAAACCGCACTCTGAACTTTAGAATCAACCAGTGAAGTCAACTCTTTCTTTTAGCGAAATGATTGAACTTCTACGCACCTTTACTCCGCGCCCTGAGATTATTCTCGAGGAAGTACCTGCGCCTCAAAAATTAGCCGCTCACTCTTTTGCATTTACTGCAGATATTTCTAACGGACTTCAGGCAGATGCTGAAGAAGAAATTGCTTCAGGAAGATTTGTGCTTCTACACGAACCAGGTGGGCAAGATACCTGGGAAGGCGAATACAGATGCGTCACCTTTATGCGAGCAGATGTAGATAGTGAAATGCAAGAAGATCCACTCCTGCCTGAAGTTGGTTGGAATTGGTTATTGGATTCGCTCAACTCAACTGGTGCAGAATTTAATGCGCCAAGTGGCACTGTCACCCGAGTATCGAGTGCATCTTTTGGAAAATTATCGCCTCGTAATGATGAATCTGAAATTGAAATTCGAGCATCCTGGACTCCGGTCATTACCTCTATCGAAGATATCTTTTTGCACGTTCAAGCCTGGTGCAATCTCATGACAGAAGTTTCAGGGTTGCCTCCACTTCCAGATGGTGTAGCCACTATCGGTTTTGCACGACGCCGTGGCTGAAGAGGAACTTCCCCAGCCATCTCCACTTCTGCGCCCCGAGCTCGGAGTACCAGATGTCATCGATACTGAAAAAGCCTTCAATGCAGCGCTAGACCAATTAGAAAATGGTTCGGGTCCCTATGCATTCGATGCCGAACGCGCATCAGGATTTAAATTTAGTGCTCGTGCATATTTGATTCAGATTAAACGTGCTGGCGGCGGTCTTCACCTTATTGATCCGATTCCATTTGGGCCACAGCACCCATGCTTTATTCGACTCAATCAATTGATTAGCAATCAGGAAGTCATTCTGCACGCGAGTACCCAAGATTTGCCATGCCTGCGTGAACTTGGAATCAATCCACAAATACTTTTTGATACAGAACTCGGTGGACGCATTGCCGGACTTCCACGCGTTGGACTTGGTGCACTTCTTGAATCATTGATGGGAGTTTCACTTGCTAAGGAACATTCCGCTGCTGATTGGTCTACTCGACCTTTACCTGCAGAGTGGCTCAATTATGCGGCACTTGATGTAGAGCTACTGATTGAACTTCGAGATAAGGTCGAAGAACTTCTGCGAACTGCCAATAAATGGAGCTGGGCGGAAGAAGATTTCGCAGCCATTATTTCCGCCCCACCTTCGCCACCGCGAGTTGATCCATGGCGCAGAACTTCGGGAATGCATAAAATTAAAAAGCGATCACAGTTGGCTGTAGTACGGCAGTTGTGGCAAGTGCGAAACGAATTAGCCCGAGAACTCGATATAGCCCCTGGAAGATTGTTATCTGATTTTGCAATCAGTGAACTCGCAACGGCAAGCGAGGGAACTCCTATCCTTAATCGCAAACACCTAGAAAAAGTATTTAGACCCCTCGGCATGCGAGCGCGCTGGTTGGAAAATTCTGAGCTCTGGATAAAGTCAATCGCAGATGCTTTGGCACTCTCCGATGACCAGTTACCTGAAGTCCGCATGAAAAGTGATGCACTTCCTGCCATCAAAATTTGGAGAGATAAGTTCCCAGAAAAATATGCACCTCTCTCGCATGCTCGCTTTAACTTGGCGATACGGGCGGACGAGCTTTCAATCCCACTCGAGAATTTGATTAGCCCCGAACTCGTCCGGCGAATCTGCTGGTCCCCACCATCTGATGGCGCAAGCGTGGAAAGCGCCCTCATTGCCCTTGGGGCGCGTCGTTGGCAGGCCTCTATAGCCGCCCCAATACTCGAGTCTGCCCTGTTGGAGACTGAGCCCCTTGAAGTGCCCGAGCCAGCCGAGGCGCCCGCCGAAGAGTGACGAATTACGCAACAAAAGAGTTGCGTAATTCCAGGAGCTGAATTACTCTGCATTCATGCTCAGTACTTTCATTATTGCCCTCCGTGAAGGGCTAGAAGCTTCTCTCATTGTCGGAATTCTCATCGCCTATTTGGTGAAGACTGATCGCAGGCATCATCTGCGAGCGCTATGGACAGGCGTAGCCGTTGCCGTCCTTGCTAGCTTGGCATTTGGCGCATTTCTTTCATATACATCAACTGAGCTCTCCCCACGAGGCGAAGAACTCTTTGCCGGCACAACATCTTTTATCGCAGTTGCTTTCGTGACCTGGATGGTCTTCTGGATGAAGCGCACTGCCCGCAGACTTCGCGCAGAACTTCAGACAAAGGCAGAAGTAGCTATTACAGCAGGTCCTCTAGCCCTTGCTCTGGCTGCATTTTTCGCTGTTGCCCGCGAAGGTCTTGAAACTTCACTATTCCTCTATACAAATTTCAAAACAGTTGGCGCGGTTTCTACAGCAACACTTGGTCTAATTCTTGGTCTTGCACTTGCAGTTGGTCTTGGCATCGGAATTTACAAGAGCGCAATAAGAATCGATCTTGGAAAATTCTTTACATACTCAGGTGTTGCGCTAATCATTATCGCTGCTGGAGTTCTCTCTTACGGTATTCATGAATTCCAGGAGTTCGGTCTTCTTCCCGCACCCGATGCTTTTGTTTGGGATGTCACTTCATGGATGCCAAAGGAATCATTCATTGCGGGCTTGCTCGCAGGAATGGTCGGCTTTGACACCACAACGTCATGGTTACAGCTCTGTGGATGGCTCACATTTGTAGGCTTTACTTTGAGCGCCTACCTCAAGCCTGCAAAGCGCGTTAAGGCTGCGGCAAGCGCATAATTTCTAGAGCGAGCACCCCCGCTGCTTCTAGCGCTTTTCCCTACTGGCAAGTAACCTACGGACATATCAGTTAGGCATACTCACCAGCCAAAGGAAGTTCTATGTCCGCCCAGATTCGTAACGTTGTTCTCGTTGACGCTGTTCGTACTCCATTCGGTAAAGCCGGAAGCATGTATTCAGGTACTCGCGCAGATGACCTCATGGTTCGTGCAATGCGTGGACTTTTAGAGCGAAACCCAAAGGTATCCCCCGAACTCATCGACGATGTTGCAATCGCTGCTGCTACACAAACTGGCGATCAAGGTATGAATATCGGTCGTAGCGCCACTCTTCTTGCAGGGCTTCCGAAGACTGTGCCGGGCTACTCCATTGATCGTTGGTGTGCCGGTGCGCTCACTGCGACAACAACTATTGCAGGTGCAATTGCAATGGGAGCAATCGATATTGCTATCGCCGGTGGCGTTGAACATATGGGAAATCATCCGATGGGTGAACTCATGGATCCCAACCCACGTTATCTCGCAGAGAAGTTAGTTGAACAAGATGCACTCGCTATGGGGGCCACTGCAGAAAGATTGCATGATCGATATCCACAACTCACAAAAGAACGTGCTGATCAATATGCACTTAACTCTCAGATGAAAACCGCCAAAGCATATGCTGAGGGAAAAATTCAGAGAGATTTGATTCCAACTGCCGCGCGTAATGCAGAACTTGGTTGGGGTATTGCAACAGTTGATGAAGCTCCACGTCCAACAACGACGATGGAAGGTTTAGCTGGATTGAAAACTCCTTTCCGTCCCGCTGGCCGAGTTACCGCCGGAAATTCTTCAGGGCTCAATGATGGAGCAACTGCAGCACTGCTTGCCAGCGAAGATAAAGCGAAGGAACTTGGTCTGACTATTAAAGCGCGCCTTGTCACCTTTGCATTCGCAGGTGTGGAGCCAGAAGTCATGGGTTACGGGCCTGTTCCAGCAACTATTAAAGCTCTCTCAAAAGCTGGACTGAAAATTGAAGATATCGGTGCATTCGAAGTCAATGAAGCTTTCGCAGTTCAAGTTTTAGCGTTCTTAGATCACTTTGGAATCGCAGATGATGATCCTCGCGTTAATCCTTACGGTGGAGCAATTGCAGTTGGCCATCCCCTTGCATCATCTGGAGTTCGATTGATGCTTAATCTCGCTCGTACCTTTGAAGAGAAGAAAGATGTTCGTTACGGCATCACAACGATGTGCATCGGCTTAGGTATGGGTGGCACAGTCATTTGGGAGAACCCACACTTTAATGGGTCGCCTAGCACAGGAGGTTCTAAATAATGGCCACAGCAATCACGCTGCCAGAAGGTGCACCTGAAGAAGTCATCACGCAATCATTGGTACGTGATGTGGATTTAACGCCATTTGGTTTTTCCGGAAATCTTGCACTCATTACTATCGATAACGGCTTAGATCACACTCGCCCCAACACTCTAGGACCACAATCATTGCTCGCGCTTGATGCCGCAATCACTGATGCGTTATCCCGCAAGCCTGCTGGTATTGCGATTATCGGTAAGCCATTTATTTTTGCAGCAGGTGCCGACCTATCTGCACTCGCATTTCTGAATAAGCGTGAACAAGCTGTTGCCATTGGAAAGTTAGGACATGATGTTTTCCGTCGTTTAGATGAATCCGGAACGCCTACCTTTGCATTCATTAATGGGCTAGCTCTTGGTGGTGGCCTTGAGATTGGGTTGCACTGCAACTATCGCACCCTGGCATCGACAGCATTTACAGCACTTCCAGAAGTTTTCCTTGGACTTGTTCCGGGGTGGGGTGGCGCTACGATTTTGCCAAAACTCATTGGGCCAGAGCGCGCAGTTCAAGTAATCATCGGAAACTCACTTAATAACAACACGATGATGAAGTCTAAAGATGCTCTTGCACTCGGTGTTGTGGACGCTGTCTTTGAACCCGCAGATTTTCTTGAAAAATCAGTTGCATTTGCTGCATCTGTTCTTAGCGGTTCAACAAAAATCGAACGTAAAGATTATTCAGCAGATCCTGCATGGGATGCGGCACTTGCTGCAGGCCGGGCAGCTGCGTTGAAGAAATATGGTGGAGCAGAGATAGCTTCTCCTACGAAAGCACTTGAACTCATTGCTGCAGCAAAGAGCAATTCTCGTGGCCAAGGATTCGATGCAGAAGATGCAACTCTTGCTGACCTGACGATGACAGATTCACTTCGTGCATCGCTGTATGCATTTAATGTGATTCAAAAGAAGCGTAAGAAAGTTGAAGGTGCACCAAAGCCAGCACTCGGTCGAAAAGTTGCTCGGGTAGGCGTTGTTGGTGCAGGTCTGATGGCTTCACAGTTAGCTCTACTGCTACTGCGCAATCTTAAATGTCCAGTTGTCATGACAGATATTGATCAGGAGCGCGCCGATAAGGGTGTGGCATGGGTAAAGAACGAACTCAATAAACTTGCTGAGAAGAAGCGCATGAGCGCAGAATCTGCAGCCCGTCTTGCCTTGTTGATCAGTGGCTCTAGCGATCAGAGCGTCTTTGCAGGATGTGACTTCGTCATCGAGGCAATTTTCGAAGAACTCTCGCTCAAGCAAGAACTATTTAAGAAGTTAGAGAAGATTGTCGGCCCAGAGTGCGTTTTGGCAACAAATACATCGTCACTCTCTGTTGAAAAAATGAGCGAAGGCCTTGAACATCCAGAGCGTGTTGTTGGTTTCCACTTTTTCAATCCCGTTGCTGTGATGCCACTTCTTGAAGTTGCCAGAACTTCAAAGACAGATGATGCAACTACAGCTACAGCAGTAAACATTGGTAAAGAGCTCAAGAAGACAATGATCATCTGTAAAGATGCGCCCGGCTTTGTTGTAAATCGCTTACTTACCCGATTCATGGGCGAGATAACCGATGCAGTTGATGAAGGTACCGATCCACAAGTTGCTGACAATGCAATGCGCAGTATCGGTTTCCCGATGTCACCATTTGAATTACTTGGACTTGTAGGTCCTGGCGTTGCGCTGCATGTCTCTGAGACTTTGAACGCCAACCTTGGTCCTCGCTATCGAGTCTCACCCACTATGCAAGCTATGGTGAAGGCAGGTGTAAAAACTTTCTATATCCGAAATGACGATGGAACCTACAGCGCTAATCCAGCTGCAGTTGCGCTGATACATAAGGGAACAACTCCATCTACCGCCGAACAAGTTCGCATACGCGCGCTGAAGGCGCTGGCAGAAGAAGCTCGCATGATGCTCGATGAAGGCGTCGTTTCAACACCTGCTGAAATTGATCTCTGCATGTTGATGGGTGCCGGATGGCCAATGCATTTAGGTGGAATATTGCCGTTCTTAGATCGCGAAGGAATTAGCGAGTCTGTTTGCGGTCAGCGTTTTCATGCTCCGGGAATTGCATCTCTTCCACAGTAGAGTTCCACTCGACAATATCGCGTGAAATTTTCTGTGCAGTAATTCCCAAATC
>B570J29032_109959122_pt1 | contig 18500 bp, 26 predicted proteins | sample LakMenEpi16Nov12_FD_29032 | JGI IMG/M metagenome (IMG submission 29032) | reverse complement strand
GCATCAAATCCTGAACATGCTAAGAAAGTAGCAATTGAAAACTTTGTTAAGAAATTAATTGACGGTGTTAAAAAACATATGGTTGCTGGTAAATACAAAAAAATATCTTTAGGTTTTTCTGATGATGATAAAAGAAATGTTAAAGCGGCACAAGAATTTTTACAAAACGAATTAAGTCAAATGTATCCAGAGGTACATTTTGTAATCTACGATACTTCCGAAGGTGGTAAAAGAAAAATTGTTATTGAAAAGGAATCTTAAGTAAACTTAAAGGGTTTAATGCTTTGTGATACACTACCACTATCTATAACATTTTTTAATGCCATAGAATAACCGTAGTTCATTCCATTAACTATACTGTCCACTATTGCAATATCTGTACTATAATAGTTTTGTACTCTTTGGCCTTTAAAGGATATGTATTTACCTTCATGATTAATCTCAAATGGTCTAACACTGTAAGAGCCATCATCATCGATAATTGAGCCTGTACCAACAACTTTTTCTAAAAATTCTTTTAATTCCATTTTAATATAAGTTTTCTGAAAATTATCATAAAGAAAAGTTAAATAAATTCCTCTAAACAAAACACACTTAATTAAGTGTATCAGTTTTGACCTTTTCAACCCATTTGATTTTTTCTATAGTAATAGTGTCATAAATTTTTATGACTTTTTTAACGGATACGGTATCGTAAATTTTTACATGATCCTCAACTTTAATGTCTGTGTTATTTTTTTCTGAAATAATTGGTAGTATGATTAAAATAATCAAAACAAAAAAAGGCAAACCAATAAGTATTAACCCTGTGTATAATAGATTGTTAAATTGTTTCTTCATTTATTAAACTTTTATAAATGTTAGATAATGAGTGTTTTACATTTGATTTAATTTCTTTTTCCATAGCAGATCTCCTAGACTCAACCTCATTATCGAAAATATGGATTAATCTTTCACAAGCTTTAGGGTGTAAATCTATTGTGTAACTATATTGATGATTGACTATGGTTAAAGTCCTATTTGATTCAAAAATAATGAATATTCTTTTTTGGTCATTTTTTATATAACGTTTTTTAGAAATAGGTGAGATTAAAAGTTTTGAATCTTCTCTTGAAATTAAATTTTTACAAATAGAAAGACCTTCATTTTCAAAATCACCGTGTTCAAATTGTTCATCTAAAGAAAAAAGCTTGAAATATTTTATAGCAATTTTTTGAATTTTTCTTTTAATTTTATGTTTTAAATTTTTCATCTTTAATTTTAAATTTTAACGTCACTAATATCAACACCACCTAATTCATAAAATCTTTTTTCTATATGATTTTTAAAAGTACTAGAGTAAACTACGTCATCTAAGTGTTTGTTGGACCAAAACATTAACATTTTTGACGCACCTTTTAATTGTTCAATAGTTACACAACTATCGATAACACTTAAAACTTTTTTATAATCTTCCCAAATTTTCATAATAAATTTTACTTTACTAATATAATAAACTTATTTAAACATTTCTACCGTTTTCGTAAATATATTTTAAAACAGGAAATCTAAGACTAATTCCACCTTCTTGATTTTTAGTTTCTTCAAAATATTGAATATTTACAGTTTTACCCACAATTTTGGATGAATCTTTATAGAATTCTTGACGTTGTTCGATACTAAAACCACTACCAACACCAACCTCAAATCCTTTATGCTCAATCACAATTTGTGATGTCATAGTTTCAGTAACTTCTTTACCGTTAATAATAATACGAATAGGTCCATAAGTAATTCCTTTAACTACATACTCAGCATCATGGAATTTTTTAGCCTTTAAAAGGTCCTTACTACGTTTACCTTTGTAAGTAACATTTTTACGTACCATCACACCTTCCCATTTACCTTCTTCAGACTTATCCATCCATTCTTGAAAGTGTTTTACGTCACGTATTTTTTCTTGTGGTAAAATTTCAAGAGTACAATTATTTTCATTACAAATAATAGTTTCACCTAAAACTTTAAGACGTTCAGAAAGTTTACGAACACTTCTTTGGTTAGAAAATTCTTCTAAACTTAAACAATCAAATACTTTATACTTAACATTTTGAATGGTGTGATTTTTTCTACGAATTTCTTTCATAATAGATTGGAAATCTTCGTCACCATTTTCATCGACCATACAAATCTCACCGTCAAAAACAATATTACGAAGTCCAAGATTAGTAATCACTTCCTCAACTTTGTCTAGAGTATCAAATATTTTACCCTGACGAGAGTAAGAAGTTACTTGACCATTTTCCCCAACAACTGTAATACAACGAACACCATCAAGTTTACGAGATACATACCACTCTTCAGTTTCAAAGTTAACCATTTCAGGTTCAAATTTTTCAGCGAGAGCAACATCAAATGTTGGTACAGTTCCAGGAACGGCTTTATTGATAAGACTTTCACCGACACGACATTTCAAATCTTTGTCAATTATATTAAAAATTAATTCTTTATGTTCAGAATTTAATTCTACAAATGAATTTACAAGTCCAATAGCATTATGACCTGTAACTTCGCGAGTACGTAACTCATCCAACAATTCAAAAATATTATATTCTTTTTCGGTTAAAAAAAGAAGTGTGTGTAACTTTTTGCAATTATCGGAAGTTATGTGAAACTGATAAAAAGGATTTGTGACATACATCACAAGTTTCTTCAAATCAGAATCGTGAAGATATTCTTTTAAAAGTTCTACTTTTTTGTTTGAGGAAGAGTCTGATTGTAACTTAGTAACTAATTCTTGAAGACGTGATAGAATATTTTTCATTCTACAAAGATACGATTATTAATTTAATATACAAATTTAATAAAATAAAAAAAGGACCTCTAAGGTCCTTTTCCCAATTCAGTGTTCTACTTTTATTTTGTAGCTGTAGATACTGCTGTTGAATCAGTAACAACTACTGATTCTGTAGCAACAACTGCAGTTGTGTCAACTGCGGCTACAACTGTACTATCAGTTTTAGGAGCTTCAGATTCTGATGAAGATCCACAAGCGGTCATAAGACCAATAACACTTAGAACTAAGATAACTTTTTTCATTTTGTTTTTGTTTTTGTTTTTTTGTTTATGTGATTAATTATAATTAATTTATTTCTAATTGTAAATATGTTTAGACTAATAAAAGTCCGAATTTTTTACGATATTCTAACACAGAAAGTTCTTTTGCCTTAGATTCAAACATTAAATCTAAATCATAACCGTAAGTGTCAACTTCGTTTTGAATATAGTCATGGTGTGCACGAAAATTTTGTTCATCACGAGGTTCAGAAATATGAACAACTGGTGTTATATCAGAAGGCCAAGTTGCCACGGCAAGTTTTAAGGCATCTTCGATACTCATACCATCATTGTGACAGTTATGGTGATGATAGTCGAATACAATAGGTATTTTGGTGTTTTCATGGATATATAACAAGTCTTTAACAGTAAACATATTTGGCTTGTCATCATTCTCAACAGTCAAACGTTTTTTGGTGTTTTCACCAAGTAATTGGAAGTTATCAACCCAACGTTTCATCGCATCTTGTTTATTACCATAGGCACCACCAACGTGAATGTTAATTTTAGAAAAAGGTGAAACAGGCAAACCTATCATATCCATAATTTCTGAATGTTTGTCTAATTCTGAAATTGTTTTTTTAACAACATTTTCACTAGGTGAGGCTAAAACATTAAATGGACCTGGGTGAAAACTTAAACGATGGTTATATTGTCTGACAAGGTTACCTAAACCATTTAATAAGTTTTTAATTTTACCAATGTCAGGTAAGTCATCAAAATTATATTCACTCGACCAAGGAAACATATCAGAACTCATGCGGTAAAGATTGATACCGTTTTTTTCATTCCATTTAATAACTTCAATAAGGTCCCGAACATTTTGTAAAGAAAGTTCTGACACATAATTAAGCCCTTTGGAGTCAAAAGTTTTTCGAATCATACCACGATTAGTCGTAATATTTTTCTCACCTAGGGTCATGTTGATACACGCGTAACCAATTTTCATAATACAAACATACACATTTATATTTTATTGTACAATATTAATCTTATGAAAAATTATTTTGTTAATGCTTATGTTAGAAGTAGGTCATCTAGTTTTATAGACGCTCATATAAGAATGATGGAAATGTATGTACCGTATCTTAAAAACGGTAAATTAGAATACAAAGAAAAATCGATTGAACCTGAATATAGGTTAAAACCACATATATTTATTAGCAATGGAAGATAAAGCTAGTAAAGTGTTTATTATTTTGGATTCACTACTTGAATCTAAAGCTAGATATATTGAAATATCTAAAAACGGTGAGTCTATTTTTAAAGTTAAATTGATTACTGAGGCTGAAGACATGGTTGAGTTTTTGGATGGTTTTTTTGATAACGGTTTTACTGTTAAAGAAATTAGTAAAAAAGAATTTGACGATTTTGAAGGTATAGAAACTTTAAAATTTAATATCTAAAGACATATTTATTATTAAACATAAAGGTAAAATGAAAAAGAGAGTTAGAATTAACAATGATAAAGTTAAAAAACTTGTTAGTGAAAAACTAAAACAGGGTGGTACCTTTGTGCATGAATCTAAAATTGATAAAGCAATTAAACAATATTTAAGTGAACGTAAAGAAGGTTTAGACCCTGAAAACGCTCCTGAATATGAAGAAAAAAACTTTAGTGATAGAGCTAGAAAAAGTTTTAGTGATATGACTAAGGCTTTATACGATATTGTAGAAGATTTAATGATAATTCAGGCCAAAGAACCAGATGTTTTAGTAGATATGTACCCAGAAGAGGTATATTCGGAAGGTTATATAGAGGAAGTTGTTAACCAATTAGAGCTTATTATAGAACATCTTGAATACTTGGAAGGTCTTAACCCGGAAGATTTCGAGGATTTTAAAAAGTAATATTTAGTATCAATTATAAATTATTTAGTTTTATCTAAACAATCAAATTTATGATAGATGAATTATACGATTCCGTATTAAGTATTACAAATCAAACAGGTTATATAGATAAAATAGCAGAATTTGAAGATAAAAAATCTTATTTACGCTGGTCTTCGAACAATCTATTCAAACACAATAACCATAAAATTTACAATCCAAATTACCCAATAAAAACTTTTTCACACGATTACAATTTTAGACTACCTTTTTCTTTTATAATAAAAGAAGATGGTACCATTGACAATGTTGATTGATATTTATATCTGATGGCAATTAAAGGACATAAAGAAAGAGCGTTATTACGTAGAGGTTATCAAGTTCAAGAGGCATTAAAAAGAAGACCTATGTTGAATGAAACTTCTTTTTTACGTAGAAGTCTGATTTCTGAAAGTATTGATGCAGAAAAAAATTTAAAACTAAGCCAACTTTGTGGGGAAGATATATCACACAACATCAAAGATAGTGTGTATTGTGATTTAGCTAAAATTTTAGATGAATTACCACAAGCTTTAGCTGAAGAAACTTATGGTGCAATAGTTAATTTATATAACTTTTTTAAACCCATTAAAAAAGATAATAGGATTGTTTTTATAAAAACTATCAAAGTTATTTTAAAAAATGAAAATCCAGCCAACTCTTTAAGGTTAATATCTAAATTTTTAAAAGACCCTGAATTTGAAAAAGATGATGTTAAAAAAGCACTTATAAGTTTTAGAAATAAAGAATCTGTACCACAAAACCAGTTAGAAGAATTTTTAAAGAAAGCTAGATATAAAGAGTATTCTAAATACGAAGAATCTTTTTCAGGTAATAATTTTGATTTATTAAGAGGTAAAAGTAAATTAAGTCATGGTCAAATAAATCCCGAAACTGGTAAATCAGAATCATTTTTTAAAATGGTTAGAAGTGTTTATGAAGGAAATATTGATGTTAAATTATTTATCGATTCAGTCTCTAAGGCTGTATTAAATACTGATATAGAAGACTTACTTTTTAAATCAGATTTAAAAGTAAAAAGTGATTTAATGGTTGGTGAAGATGTTATAATCCCACAGGGTTCCAGTATTGAGGTTAAAAAATTTGATTACGAAATTGATAGTTATTTTTCAGAATATTTTGCTATATACAAAAATAGTGACATACCTGAAATAGCTTACGAGGAAGATTTTAAAGATTTATATAATTACATTATTGATAGTATTTTTAAAAATGTTGAAAAAAATGGTCAATACATGATTAACAAAATCTCTGATAATGTTGATGGTATTATGTACGACAGAAACATTATTGTGTTAAAAAAAGATATTGAGTTTTACTGGAGTAATAAAGGTCAAAGAGGTTGTGATGAACGTAGATTAAGTGTTAGGTTTAGAATAAAAAACCCAAACATTATCGCTTACACGTATGATTCAAAAACACACAGTAACCAGTTAATCCCTCAAGAGCTTGACGTTGATGTTAAGTCTAAAGTTTTTTGTCAGTAATTTTTAACGACACTTTTAGCTGTTATAGCGTTGTAGTTAATTAAAATTTTACACAAATCTATTGGTATTATTACTCTGTCAGATTCAAAAATAAATTTTTTAGGTTGATTATCGAAAACTGCGACGTGATACTCCTGACCACTCTGTTTCCCAAAAATTATCAAATCAGTGTTGTAATCTCTTCTTAGAGAATCTGTCGATACATACCAATATTTTTTACCTTTTGATAGATTTTCAAAAGTTTTAACTTGTGCAGTTGACGATTTTCTAGGAAATCCGTTATAATTTGATTCTATAGACATATCAATACCTGCAAAATCTAAACTACCACCAGCTTCGGAAACCATAGTAACTTTAGTTTCAGGTAATGATTCTAAAACAATTTTAACAAAATTTTCCCTTTTAACCCCACTACGTCTTGTTTTATTTACCGTATTTACAATATCATTTTTTAAAGTAGAGTTTGGACCAAAAATATTTTGTCTTTCTTGCCATAATAATCTAAAAAAATTACGGTTACCTTCATCTTCGGTGTAACTTTTATTAAAATCTATAGTAAAATCACCAATATTTTTTAAATAAGGTATAACAATTTTATCTCTAACAATATAATGTGTATTAATAAAATTATAATTTGACCAATTAAGGTCATCTTCGTCAGTCAAAGGTCTAACTACGCCTTCATTACCGGCAGAACCAATACCCCAATATGGAGTATTTTCATATATATCTTTAATAATGTTACTTATCGCAACTTTATAATCGTTTTCAAATTTAGTACGTGCCATTTAGTTAAATTTTGATATTTATAAATATAATCAAAAATTTCTTTAATGAACATAATTTTAGAAAACATAAGAAAAGTTTTATTAGAAAACAGGGTTGATGATGTTAAGAAAAAATATCCTGAAGTTGACCCTGCTATTATTGACTATTTTGTAAAAGAAGACCCGTCAGGTAACAACAAATATCTTGATTGGTTGGTTAAGGCTATGACCCATGGACCAACAATCCAATCTGTTGAAGATATTTTGGATGAGGCTATGCAATTTAACACACCTCAAGAGTTTTTAATGATGTTGGTTAAAAAATTTCACGAATTATTACCTTATATGGTATATGTTGAAGATGGTAAGAAAGTTGGTACTACTGATTTGTATCAATATAAATTTACTGACAGTGAAATGATTAATTTTTTGGGTTTTGATTTATCTCAAGCAAAAGAAAGAAAAGACGAAAAGAATAAACAAAAAGACGCGAAGAAAAATTCTGATAAAATCTATGAAGATAAAAATTGGTTGGTAGTTAGACCAAAAAATTGGGAGTCTTCTTGTGTATATGGAGCCGGTACTAAGTGGTGTACAACATCCAAAGAAAATAGTTCACACTTTAAACGTGAAACTGACCGTAACTTTTTAATTTACGTAATTAACAAAAATAAAACTTCTAAAGATACTGAATACAAGGTTGCTTGGCAAATTCCTTATACGAAAAAAGTAAATAAATACGTTACCTCAACACCAGGTAACCCATCAGTTTGGACTTTAAATACCGATAAAATTAAATTATGGAATGCTGAGGATACTAATATAGCAAGTAGAGGTTCTTCTGGTTATGATTATTTAGATACGGTTCCGGCCTCTGTTAAGGGGAATATTTTAAAATACATGCAAAGACAAATGGATGAAATGTATGCCAACATGGCTTACGTTGAAGATCCTTACACCCAAGCTTTGGTTGAGCATTTGGCTTTAAGTGAAGAAGAAGTTGAAGAGGTTGAACAAAGAGATTACGGTTATTACGGTATGCGTGTTTATACCGTAGACGGTAGTGATGATTATGCTGTAGCAACAACAGATGAGGTTGAGAGGGCGAAACACGAATGGGCGGAAAATTATATTAACGATTTAGGTATTTGGGAAGCTATTGGTAATAATCCCGAAAAATACATTTATATTAACGACCCAAGGACTATAGCAAATGATATGGCTGAAAATTATATAGGGGATTTAAATGTAACTGACGATATATTACACGAAGGAAAAAGATTGGACAAAGAAACCAAAGCTATGGTTGAAGAATGGGAAGTTAATCAATCAATCATGGAAACTAATCAAGAAGATATTGATGATATGATGGAAAGATATGGTGAATTAGATGAAGACGAAGAACAAGAATTGTCAGAATTAGAAATTGAAAATGAATCAATAGAAAAAACAAACGATAAACTTTTACAATCTATTAAAGATAGAATTCGTGACGATTATTATGAAACTTATGTTACTCGTATGACAGACGACCCATTAGATTGGTTGGAAGAGTTTGGTTACTGGAGTAGTAAAACTGGTTTAGATAAATTTGCCATTAAAAACGGTTTGGTTGGTATTGACGAAACCGAATTAATTAATGATATGGCAGATGATTTAGATTACGAATATTTTAGTAGGACTGGTAATTACGAGTATGTAAACATAGAAGGTGATAGATACTACATCTTCCCAACAGATTAAAAAGGGTAAGTATTTGTTAGAGCAAATATTTTTTCACACTCAAATCTTTCTTTATTTTCCTCATAAAAATCCACAATAGCTTTATCCTCTTGTTGTTTAAGCCATTCTGTGTACTGATAATCGTAGTCTTCATTTACACGATTAATTTCATCAATAAATTGTTCTTTAATTCTGCTCATACGAATGATAATTTTTTAAGTTCTTGTTTTGGTTTAATATTTTCGATAATTTTTATAACACCCATATTAATATCTCTTTTGAAAATTTCATACCCATACCAACCAGGGTGAACACTATTATTGGTGTTGTAAGTAAAACCAGCTACTTCACCATCCAAACCGTAGTTTGGTTCAAAATAATGTTCGAAATAATAATTTGGATATCTTTCTGATAGTGGGTAAACTCTTACTTTCATACCACAAAGATATAAAAAAAATGGGAACCTAAAAAGATTCCCATTGATTTTTTCTAACTAATTTTTTAGAAAACAAATTCACAATCATGTTCCTTTTTGAACATAAATAAACCAGCTTGTTTTCTCAAATCAGCTTTCGCATATTCACCGATACCCATACCATAATCGTGAGATGCCACATCAGTCAAAGAGTTAAGAAGTTCCCAAGAAGTCATGTTAGTCTTAGCATTTTTCCAATGACGATTAGTCAAAGTATCAAGGTTGTAACCTTTTTGATTGTAATCTGCCTTAATTTCGTTTGTAGGGAAGAAACGGTCAAGAACTGCCTCAACACGTGCGTCATTCTTGTCAGTAACTTTGTTTGCCACCATTTCACGAAGTTTCATAACTTCATTATAAGAAGCTGAAATTGAATTCATTTTTCTTACTTGGTCAGAAAACACCCCTTGAAATTTTTGGTTAGTTTCAGCCAAACCTTTAACATCTGTCATAAATTTGTTGATACTTTCAATAGAGTTATCCATCAAACGAGGACCCATTTCAAGACGACGAGGACCAACCATCCCGTTCTCACAAACAAGACGAAGAATATAAGGGTCAATTGCGATATCCTCAGTAGGACCTGCGGTTACAATAACACCTGTATGGAAAGCTTCATCCTTCAAATCAGGAATATCAAAACCCCAATTACTTTTTACAGTAGAGATTTGGATGTTTCCGTCACTTGAGATTGACATGTTACCAACATCCAATTGGTGGTCATTGATTACATTTTCAACCATATCAAAATAGAAATCTGTTGAAATGTATGGTTTACTTGCGTCAGTGATAGCCACAACTCTCATAGTTGAAGGGGATATATAAATCGCCACTTTCATGTCTTTTTGAGTTGCCATCTTGGTTTTAATGACTTTTACCAATTGGTTACGAGAATTCATACCGAAGATATCAGTAAATTTACCCATAAAAGAATCACTAATCTTAAGAGTTTTAAGTAATGACTTAAAAGCCCCAGACGATAGTTTTAATTTTACTCCGTCAATAGAGATATTACCATTACGACTTTCAACATCTTCAAAATCAATGTTAAGTTCAGCAAGAGTCATATTCTTACGGATGGGATAATTGTCTTTTACTTCTTTTTTAAAATTTTCGTAGTTTTCCATATTTTTTTATTGTTTATACAAATATAATGATTTTTTTAATAAATACAACACTTTATAGATAATTATCTACCCATTTGGATTATTCTTTCCGCCTCAATTTCATCATCAGATTCACCCTCAAACTCTCTCATTATTTGTTCTTCAGTTTCACTAGTAAATAAAACATCACTAACGGTATCTTCTTCAACAAATTCTTTTACCAAAGGAACCTTACTATAAATTTCTTTGTCAGAAGTTTCTGATTGTTGGAGAAGTTCCAAAAGTTTTTGGTCATTTTCATTTTGAAATGAATCCATTTGTTTTTGAATTTCAATAGCCTTTTCTAACTCATTGTATTTTTTAGAGTCATAGTTAATCTCACCACTAATTTTATCTAAAACCATATAAAGTTTTTTACGTGTATCACCTCTACGGTTTTTAACATAAACTAAATAACGTTGTCCAGTAACTTCATCAACACGAACAAACATCATAGCTGTTGTATTGTGTTTAAGTTTAGTAGAACCTGCGTACTCACCACCTTTAGTGATATGTTGGATAACATCGAAAGATGTATATTTTTTAAGTTCGTTTTGACCTTTAGTGTGTTTAACTAATAGATTAATTAACCAAGTTTCAACGGTTGAAGCGTTCATCTTACTTTGTGAGTCTTTGATTTTATCTTTCACATCCATAAAAGAGTCCATGATAACATAATCCCAACCCATATCAAGAGCTTGTTCCAAGGCTAATTTAGGATTTTCATAATCCGCCATGTAAAGTGTATTCAAATTCATTAATTGTGGGAGTTCTTCAGCTAATTCACGGTTGTCAATTGGATTCATTTCAGATGAAATATAAAGACATTTTTTGTCGGGGTTATAACGTTCAATACCAGTCATTTTATCAACTAACATTGTGGTTTTACCTGAACCTGGTTCACCAACTACAACCGAAATGGTTGCTGGCATGGTACCACCTTTTTTAGATATTACAGTATCGATGAATTTACCACTTTTTAATGGGATAAAAACTTCAGGCGGAAAATTAAAGTCAGTTAGTTTTACAATTTGTACCGATTCTTTTTGTTTTGTCATACAGTTTGTGTTTAGTTTTATTTACTCTTACAAAGATATAATATTGTTATTTAACAAACAAATTTATTTATGGAAAACAAAGAAATGGTTAGTCATCCACAACATTATGGTGGTAAAGATAACGTTTATGAGGCAATTAAAGTAATAGATGCTTGGGATTTAGGATTTTCTTTGGGGAATACCATAAAATATATCTCAAGAGCTGGTAAAAAGAATCAAACTAAAGAATTAGAGGATTTAAAAAAAGCCTTATGGTATTTAAATCACCATATTAAAACATTAGAAAGTAAATTGAAAGAAAATTAGTGATATTTATTATTAAAGTAATTTTTAATGTCAACTTTATTATTAGAAAACAAATATCTCATAACTGAATCTGGTATCAGAGATATAAACAAATTAGCACAACGTTATGATAACGCTAAAATATACTTCCACCAAGACTTAGATGGTGTAACCACCGCTATTGCAATGAAAAACTACCTTGAACAAAATGGTATCAAAGTTGTTGAAACAGAAGTTATACAGTATGGTGATAAAGAATTTAGTATTAAAAAACCAATGGCAAGAGGTGATATAATGCCGGTTTTGGTTGACTTTGCACACGGTAAACCAATGTTTGTTATTCATACTGATCATCACGATAAACAGGTTGGTGCTGAAAAAGGAGCGTCAACATCTTTTAGACAATCACGTTCAAACGTTGAAACTATTTCACAAATAGTTTCCCCAAAAGAAATATTCCCATACTTAGATGTTTTAATGATTTCTACTGTTGATAGTGCGGATTATGCTAAAATGGGTATTACCCCTGAACAAGTTATGAACTATGTGTTTGTTTTGGATAAGGAAAAAAGTCTTGAAAAGAATAAAAAGATGATGGCCCTTGTAACTAACAAATTATTGTTAGCTTATAAAAACAAACCTAAATTTTTAGAAAGGCTGGTTATGGAATCTTCCGCATCCCTTTTAAGTATATATCAAAATATAGTTAGATTAGCAAAAGAAGAAGGTTATACTTCACCTGAAGTAATGACACAACACGCTAAGGAATACGCTGAATCAATGAAGACTAGTAAAAATGTATCATATGACCCTACAACTGGTATTATTTCACAGTATGGTGGTGGTTACATGGTAAAACCTGGTTCTTATGATAGATACGTACCTTTTAAAAACTTTCCTGAGGCTAATTTCTTAATTATAGCATGGCCTTTAGGTTTACTACAAGCTAGTTGTAACCCATTTAAGGCTGAAAGAAGTCTTAAAGGTGTTAATTTGGGTGAAATAGCTCAAGAAGTTTTAGTCAAATTTAAACCACAATTAGAACAGTTTGAAATTACTGTTGATACAATCAAATATTTTGCTGAAAAACACAAAGATTTTAGTCAAGAATCAGTTGGTTTTACCTATAATGACCTTATGGCAATTTATGGTCAGACAGAAGGTGGTATCACTGGTTTAAATACGGTACCCGAAGGTGCTAAAGAAGGTTACACGGTTGAAAGGTGGAGGGAAGCTATTAAAAAAGTTATGGATAAACCTTATACAAGTTTGGGTGAGAAAGAAATTAAAGCCTTAAAAATGTTAAAAGTTTCGGGGTGGGATATCATTCAAGCTAATAGTGGTGGTCACAAGTGTATAACCAATATTTCAGGTCTTATGTATTTTGGAAAACAAGGTGTACCTTATCTTAAAGAATTTCAAGCTGAGTTTGAAAAAGAACTTAGAACAAAAATATTAACAAACAATCAAACAAAATAAAAAAGGGGTTTTTAACCCCTTTTTTAATCTTTAACATATTTTTCAATATTATCAGCAATGTTTTTTAAATCGGAAAGATAATTCACGTTTCCCGGGTGTTCGGTATCAAAATAATTCATCTCTTTTAAAAACTGTAAGTAATCTTCTTCTGTTTTTATTTTACTTAAACCTATATAAGTTTGGTAAAAAGCATAATCTATGACAGCGTCCTTCCAAGTATCGTAATAAGCGTGTCCGTGTTGTGACCCATTTTGTTTATTTGGTCTTTTATTAGCCTCTTTCATACCAAAAGGGTTGTGATTATCTTTCCATATTCTAGATTTAAACCCACTTTCTTTAATTGCTTGAGCAAAAACAAGATTAGGAAACTTAATATTAATTTTTTTCAGGTATTCGTAAAAATTTTTCTTACTAAAAGAGTTATTTTCAGAATCCATGTAAAGTAAAACAACATCATTTTCCGTTATCTTTTCATTTTTACCCACTTTTACCCCTTGTTTGTAACAAATAACGCTAATTACAAAATAAAACCATATAACTGCTAATATTACAAATAAAATAGTTTTAGGATTTATTTTAACCATTTCAAGTCCTGTTTTGTCCCATCGATAAATTTTCATAATTTAATTTTTTTTAATTTAAACAAATATAATCAAAATATTAACAAAAAACCCCTCAAAAGAGGGGTTTTTTAGTATTACTTACCTTTATCTTCCTTTTTTTTAGAATTTTTAGGTTTTTTGATATCAACTTTAACATCTTCAATTTTGGTATTGTAAGAAATTGTGATTGTATCACCAATACTAAGTTCACCCTCGAGTACTTTTTCAGAAATTGGGTCTTCTACGTACTTTTGGATTGCTCTATTTAAAGGACGTGCTCCATATTTTTCGTCATAACCTTTTTCAACCAAATACTCTTTTAAAGTATCTTCAATTTTAAGGACATAACCCATTTCTTTAACACGACCAACTACTTCACTTAAAGGAATATCGACAATTCTCTTAATATTTTCTTTGTCAAGTGATTTGAAAACAATAACATCGTCGATACGATTTAAAAATTCAGGTGAAAAGGCCTTCTTTAATGAATCTTGTATCACACCTTCAGCTATTTCATCGTGAGCATTATTTTTAGATTGAGTACCAAAACCCACACCAGTTCCAAACTCTTGAAGTTTACGAGCTCCTACGTTTGAAGTCATAATGATAAGACAGTTTTTAAAATCAACTTTACGACCTAAACCATCACTTAAATGACCATCATCAAATACTTGAAGTAAAACATTAAAAACATCTGGATGTGCTTTTTCAACTTCATCTAAAAGAATTACCGAAAATGGTTTTCTTCTAATTTTTTCAGTCAACTGACCACCTTCTTCATACCCAACATAACCTGGAGGAGCCCCGATTAATTTAGATACCGTGTGTTTTTCCATATACTCAGACATGTCAACACGAATTAAAGATTCAGGAGAACCAAAAATACTTTCAGCTAACATTTTAGCTAAGTGAGTTTTACCTACACCTGTTGGACCTAGAAACATAAAAGAACCTATCGGTTTCTTTTGGTTTTTAATACCTACACGATTACGTTTAATTGCTTTAGTAATTTTATCGATAGCATTATCTTGACCAATAACTTTAGTCTTAATTTCCTTATCCATGTTACGGAGTTTTTCATTTTCACTTTGTGAAACTTTAGTAACAGGAATACCTGTAACCATAGAAACAACTTTGGCAACATCATCTTCATTAACAGTAGGTCTTACTCTATCAAGATTTTTGGCCCACTCATTAGTGGAATGTTCTAAATCATCTTGTAAATGTTTTTCTTCATCACGAAGTTTTGCTGCGTCTTCATAACGTTGTTGTTTTACAACTTCAATTTTTTGACGACCTACTTCAGTTATTTTTTCTTCAAGGTCAATAATTTCTTGTGGGGGTTTAATATGAACTTGCATTCTAGCCCCAACCTCATCTAAAATATCTATAGCTTTATCAGGTTGTTCACGGTCACTAATATAACGGTCAGCTAAATTAACACAAGCCTCAATAGCTTCAGTTGTATAATTCACCTTGTGATGGTCTTCATACTTATTCTTAATGTTGTTAAGAATTATAAGTGTTTCATCTTTAGAAGGTGGATCAACCACTACCATTTGAAAACGTCTAGCCAAAGCTCCATCTTTTTCAATATTCTCACGATATTCGTCAAGGGTTGTTGCCCCAATACATTGAACTTCTCCACGAGCCAAAGCTGGTTTTAAAATATTAGAAGCGTCTAGAGAACCTGAAGCATTACCCGCTCCAACCATTGTGTGAATTTCATCAATAAAAAGAATAACATCATCGGCTTTTTCAAGTTCTTGCATGATACCTTTCATTCTTTCTTCAAATTGACCCCGATATTTGGTTCCAGCAACTAAAGATGCTAAATCCAAACTTACAACACGTTTGTCAAAAAGAATACGAGGACATTTCCTCTCAACAATTTTAAGAGCTAACCCCTCAACGATTGCGGTTTTACCCACACCAGGTTCACCAATAAGAATTGGATTGTTCTTTTTACGTCTTGAAAGAATTTGTGACACTCTCTCAATCTCATCTTCCCTTCCAATAATTGGGTCTATCTGACCTTCAGAGGCAAGTTTTGTAATGTCTCGACCAAAATTGTCAAGTACTGGGGTTGTTGATTTACCTTGAGCAGCTTTTTTAGCTTTTTTACCCAAGTCGTCGATTTCTTCAAAGTCTCCTGTCATATTCATTATTTTTTGTTTCTTTAAATGTAATAAAGTTTCTTTAAAAGTTCTATAGGTAATACCCTGATTTCCTAAAACTTTTGTACCGTCTAACGATTTATTTTTTAAAATAGATAAAAACAAATGTTCCACACCAATAGAATCATCACGTAATTTATCAGATTCAAGTTCAGCGGAACTGATAGCGTTTTTTGATGACTCACTAAAAGGTACTATTTTTAGTTCTACAATATTAGGATTTTTTATTTTAAATCTCAAGTAACCTTCTAATTTTTCCATCAAATCGTCAACATCAGAACCCATGGCCTCTAACACCTCAATTACTTGATTATCATCAAGGTTTAAAATAGAAAGTAATAGATGTTCGGGTTTTATTTTGTTTTCACCAAATCTTACTGATTCTTTAAAAGCCTCTTTCATTATAGCTTTTAAATTAGGCGTCATTTTTTTCATTTTCCTAACTTTATTTAAATGAAATATATTTAAAAATAAGGGAAAGAAAAGTTTACAGAACAATTCCCTTTTATTGGTAAAATTATTAGTTTTAAATAAAAATTAGACATATGTTATACAAAAAACTTACACTTTGGATTAAAGACAATGGTTCTGTAATCGCTTTAGAATATCACAGGGTTATGGTGACAGTATCTGGTGATTACATGATACTTTCACTTCATAATGATGATAGTACAGAAGTTACTACTGAGGTACACCATTTAAGTACCATAAAGAATTGGAAAACTTACATTAATTAATGTTTATAGAAAGAAATGAAAAAGACGGGGTAATTTCCTGTCTTTTTAAATCATCCAATATCTTGGCATCAGATTATAATCAAGAAAAAAAAGAATTAACTATAATCTTTAACGCAGGACGTAGATATACATATTCTGATGTTAATCACAAAGATTACCATCGTTTTGAAATGGCTGAGAGTCAAGGTCAATTTTTCAATAAGTACATTAAAAAGTACCCAACAAAGAAAAATAGTGATATTAACCCAGCAGAATTGTTAAACAGAGTAACAGAAATTTTAAATGAGCAAAATAGAACAACAATACCTAAATCTTCTTAAAGATATCTTAGAAAATGGAACAAGAAAAAATGGATGAAAAATACTTAGAAGATAACATGGATATGATATTTGGTACTGAATGTATAAACGGTAGTTTTAGTGTAAATCTTCGTAAAAAATTAGAAAATAATGTAGTAGAAAAAGATGATAGAACATATTTATCTAATAAAGAAAAATATGGTAATATACAAGACTACAAATTTGGTGAATGATAAAATCTATATCGGACAAGACAAAAACAATAACCCAAATTATTTAGGTTCTGGTAAAAAATTAAAAAGAGCTATTAAAAAATACGGTAAAAATAATTTTTTAAAAGAGGTTATTGAAATTTGTGATAGTGAAGAGTTACTAAATGAAAGGGAGATTTTTTGGATATCTTATTATAAATCAACAGATAGAAAAACAGGTTATAACATAAGTGACGGTAGTAAAGAAGGTGATAGAAGATTAGGGTATAATTCTCTTATAAAAAAAGGTAGGTATAAAACTTGGTTAGAAAAATACGGTAAAGAGGAGGCTGATAGAAAACATCATGAATGGAAACAAAAAATATCCGATTATCAAAAAATAAAAATGTTAAATGGTTGGTCTCACACTGAAGAGGTTAGAAAAAAAATCTCAGAAGCACAAAAAGGTAAAATTCTTACTCAAGAAACAAGAGATAAGATGAGAAAACCAAAACCAAATGGGTTTTCAGAAACCATATCAAAAATTAAAAAAGGTGTGCCTTTAGGACCTTCAAAAAGAAGAAAACCGGTTGACCAATTTGATTTAAAATGGAATTATATTAAAACTTGGGAGAGTATAAGTAAAGTTGAACAAGAGTTGAGAATTTATAACATAAACGCGGTCTGTAAAGATAAACAAGATACTGCCGGTGGGTATAGATGGAAATATAGTATAAAAGAAAATGAATAAATTAGATTTAGATTACCAAAACCTATTAAGAGATATATTAGAGAATGGTACAAAAAAAGAAACTAGAAATGGTGGCACTATCTCAGTATTTGGAAGACAACTCCGACATGATTTTCGGGACGGATTTCCTCTACTCACCACCAAGCGAATGGCTTTTAAAGCGATTGTCACCGAGTTATTATGGTTTCTTAGAGGAGACACAAACATCAAATACTTAGTTGACAACAATTGTCATATTTGGGATGGTGATGCTTATAAGAACTTTGAAAAGAGATATTATAAAGAGATTTTTAATTATGAAACGGGTTCTCATAATAGATTAATGAGTTTAGATGAATTCAT
>B570J29032_109959124_pt1 | contig 18601 bp, 18 predicted proteins | sample LakMenEpi16Nov12_FD_29032 | JGI IMG/M metagenome (IMG submission 29032) | reverse complement strand
TGAAAATTACGAGTCACGGCGACAATCACGGTGACATCAGACCATCGTCGTAATACTTTTTATTGTAATCGTTTTGGTGACCTATCTGAATTATATACCTATAAGAGCATTGTGGTGATTCGTGAATGTTTTCGCAGTAAGTTAATCGCATACAACTTTACATTTAAGATTTTCCACCATCTCTTCAAATAATCTAACTGGGTCTTAATACAATGGGGTTCCATCCTCATATTTACAATAACCATCATCACAATTTTAACATCTAACAATACCTTTAGTTTCCTTGTGAAGATCACAATATGAACCTTTGAAAGATACACCCTTACATTTGAGTTTAGGCATATAACCATTAGAACGATTGAATACAAGATAATTTTTAGGTGCCAATAAATATGCTTCATTACAACCGACCCATTTTCTACGAGCCTCATATATTTATTATTAGTTTTCTTCACTTTCATTATATAATAAAGCCCACTCATTTTATTGGAATTATTCACGACTTTGGTCAAATTCTTTCATCTCACAATCAAGGGTGCCGAATGGTTTAATTTCAAAGTCTTTACCATCAAGGTTTATTGTTTCCTTGGCGAATAACTCAGGGTTTTCCCGTCTAAATGTTAGATAATCATCATAATAGATTAAAGCCGAATCGGTATCAGTATAATGACATTTAATCTTTGTGAATATTTTAGTATACATTAATTTACGGGCATAAGCATAAATGTACACTCCAAGATAAGAGGGCTTTGCTTGTTTGCCATAAGCCTCGGATTTATTACCATTAAGCACAACAAATTTATTATTAGCAGTGTGGCAAGTAACAGAGTTATCGTGACATTAATCCATAAACTTATTTAACTGATTTGTGTTTTTAATGATTTATGTAACTTTTTCAAAATTTCTTTAGATGACTTTACCTGAAAGACTATTCAAATATAGTTTACAGACTTCTCTTAAAGCACCATTATATAAATCTTCTCTGTATACTTTATTCACATCTTGGATAATTTTAGCATCTCTAAACCTAAGCTAACAGGCAAACAGATCCATTCCGCTAATTTTATCACTGAATTCAATGCCGTTAATAACTTTAAATTCGTGGCCATATTACTCCAAAACATCAAGGTCTACAGAACAACAATAAGTTTCATACTCATCTTTACAACACCAATTTAAGGGTTTAACACCATCATAGTCTCTTTAAGGTAATACATTAGGCAAGTCTTCTCTTTGTTTAACAATAATGTTATAAAATCCGAGTTTAGATTTATCACGAACAGAAACCCAGTCCTATCTACCACAAGGGTAATAATTATCAGGGTTAAGCATCGCAGTAGGGTATAAACTTACAACATCGATCATCTGGAATTTTTTACCTTTAAGATGAATAGAAGAACCATCTTTTGTTGACATTACTTAAGTCCTGCCAGCGGTTAGGCATTTACGAATAAATTTATCATTTCGCTCATTCTCTGGTCTGCTCATATCAATACCCTATTTTTTCCAATTATTTTTACAGAGTTTATAGGCTTGCCCCCCAATCGTATCGTGGTTAAATACATCAGCGTCAGAATCTACAATTTTACCTTTCTCATCTCTGAATAAATCTAGAACCTAATCACGGAACTTCATAGACAAAGAATAAAGACTCAACACATCAAATTTGTTATATTCAATAATCTTATCTTTATTTTCAGCAATCCATTTATCAAGAGTTCCATTATCAAAAGCCTTTTATGGCAATCTGTGGTCAAAACCCTCCACTTTCTTGGGAAAAGTTCCGAAACTCTCACAATTATCAGCTAATGAACCCTATGCCAAGAATTTTCTCAAGTCCCAACATTTACCATAAGAGAAAGTGAGACCGATAAGCGATTTATTAGAGAAAATACAGGATTAAATAGATTCATCATTATCAACAGCCTGATTAATCAAGAAATAATCATCAAAACTTGAACCATTGAATGATATAAATTTATAGGTGAATTCTGTGGGAATATATTAGGCTTATAATTCATTAACCATTTCAGCACAACATTTATCACCCCAGAGTACTTTAGTATTTTAAACAAACTCGTTAATATTTTCAGGGGTAATTTTTGGCATTTTATCAGTTAACAGAATAGGGAAATAACTAAGCGAATAAGTCTCAGCCATAAATTGATTATCAGAATTAAAAACACTTTCAATGTCATAATATACCAATACAATAGTTTTCTTTGTCAATTCTTTCTCTTATTTTTTCTTTTCTCTTTTCTCTTATAATTTAAAGGCACGAGCCTCTTTTCTGGTATGTGTAAAGGCAAGAAATTAATAATAATGTTATTCTTCAATGCTTACAACAATAATTTTCTTCTCATCAACAAAATCAGAATGGCAATAAATTTCTTCACCATTAGCATCAATAATCTTAACGGGGAAATTATATTCTTCACAAAGGTCAATCATTTCATTAGTACTCAAACCCTTCTAATCCTTTGGCTTAATATTTGTAACACAGCCGAGAGCCTTGAGAACATTAAAACCGCAATTGTTTTTTTTAGTATATACATCTTAAACTCTACATCTGCCGATTGTCTTAACTGAATTCTTTTATCTGTTACAATGGTTAGGTACATCGTTTTTCTATAATACATCCATAATTCTAAAGTCACGAGATAAATCAAGAATATATTCAAGTTATTCGATATTGTCAGAACCAAGTGTTTAGGATGTGACTTTGAAGTCGTTATTGACAGCATTTAAGAGGGTTTCTTTTGTGAATGTTCTAAATTATTCTCTCCCATCAGGTAGTGTGACACCCATCGCGAATGTTGAATTTTCAGGTAATTAGTCTAACAGAGGTTTAATATTATGTATTGAAGCATCTTTCCAATTTTTTATTCTGTACTAAACACCTGTAATTCTATCTTTGAAGAATGAGACTTTCCCAGTTTTCTACCACTGAAGAGGATTATACTTATTTCGGTTATTAATATAATCTTACATTTTAGCCATTGATGACTACCATTTAAGTCCACCCTTGTTTCCGAATTTCTTGGCTTATTCCCAGAGATATGATTTTAAGGCTATCCCTTTGAGTTCTGGTTTTATGATTTGCTGGGTGGGGACTTAAATAGTTGCTTTTTTACCGCCTTGCTTTATCGTAATTTTGGTTTTCTTACTTTGAAGTTTTCTGACCATTTTATTATTAGGATATTTATAGGGATTATAATTTAAAATTAAATTAATTAATTATTATAGTTTGTTTAATATACTTCTCTTTAAGTCGTTTTATATTCTAAAATACTCATAAAAAAAAAATTAATTATATAAGCGGTTTCAATGCGTTTCTTAGATGTATAACTATTATTTTGCTCTGGTGTATGCGATATACTTACAATTTAATTCTTGTTATTATAATACCTAAGTTTTCTCCTCAATATCGTAATCTATGAATATAACTCTGTCAAACTCCAAACCTTTACTCTTATGAATTGTCATCAAAATTACACAATCGGCCTAATGTGTAAGTCTTTCAAACTTTTCCATAATTTCTTCGTCAGTGTTTTCCTTTCGTATTCTGCTAAACCATTCTTCTAAACTATCAGCCTTTTATTCTTCGCCTTCATCATGGGATTCATCGTGGGATTCATCACAATAAGCTTGAAACTCAGCCTTTAGGTTCTTAGATAATTAAAAGGGTATATTTCTGTCAAATAGGTTCATTGCTATATTTACTAAAGTCTTATTATTCCTTGCTAATATGGTAGTACCAGTCTCAAGATAACTATATAAATCCGCTGAAGTCTCCTGAACAAATTGGCCGTTTTGCTCTTTGACTCCCGCATACATAAAGTTTTCTGTCTTATTTGATACATATCCGATAATAGTGGGCGAACACCTGTAATTAATATTTAATGTTGTAGTTATGGGGTTATTCAATACTTTTCTAAGTTCGTCAAAGGGATTATTAGTTGAACCTCTAAATCTGTAAATACTTTAATTCTGATCACCTACACAGATTATTTTAGCATTTGTTTATTTACTTATATCTCCGAGAATCTTCATCTAGCACATATTAAAATCCTGAACTTCATCGCAAAATATATAGTCATAAGACGGATATGGTACCTTTTTATCTGTCTAAGCTAAATAATAGAAATCGTCCGAGAATGTTTTCATATGACCAAAATCTTTATTCTATGGTTGGCAAAGGTTCAATATTGTGCCAATTTATTAACTGGTGGGGATTAAACAATAATCTATAAACTTTTCCTCTTCTTTGAATTCACTAATAATTACATCTATAAGACTCATATCACTAGGGGAACAATTATAAGACTTACATTTTTCAATAATCTTTAAGGTCTGGGATTTAAATTTACCCTGTTGTTTTTTCTCAAGTTTCATATAATAGTCTCGGGGAATCAATAACATATTTTTACATTCTTTTAGTCTACATTTAAACATTTGATACACGATTTTACCGAAGAATGAATTTGTAGTCATAACATCAGTATTTTTAGGGAATTCCTTTTTAGCTTCAATCTCATTCTTTTTGTTAAAGACAAGGTACAAAATAGAGGAATCTAGTACAATATTAGCGAGTTTTTTCAATGTAGTGGTTTTTCCTGTTCCCGCCTTCGCATCTATAATCAAATCACAGGGTTATTAAAATGCTTTCATAACCTCATCTAAAAGATTCACATTAGAAGTTTACCAAGGCAGAGCGATCACTTTTGTTGTTTATTGAGGGATTTAATTGTTTGAACTTTGAGAGATTTCTTCGCTTTCACAGAGAGTCCCACAGCCGAAATCTTAACAATTCTGCGAGACTTCACCTGAAAATCCTAGCAAATAACATCCTCGAAATCTTCTTCTTCACTTTCACAAGGCTCGGTAAATTCGGATTCTGTTGATGCTTAAGTGCATAGGACTTCAAAGACGGATTCACAAACAACCTTTTCATTAATAATCTCTTCATCTTCAGAATCATAATAAGTTCCAAATTCACAAGGCTCGGCATATTCAGCATTCATATCATCAAATGCTTTACGATTTCTTTCAATTTCTTCGGGTGTATATTCTCTATCTTACAATTTACTCCACTTTACAAATTCCTCTTCTTCATTCACATAAGATTCACATTCCGAGTCTTCAGATTCATAAGATTGAGATTCATCAGAGAAGTCTACGAGAACAGCTTTAACAGATTTATCTTCGTAGGTGATGGTTTCAAAGACAGGCTTACAAACGGGTATATCAATAATGATCTCAGGGGCTTGCTCAACCTTTGGCTTTGCGATTCTTGGTTTCTTGTGGATTGAGGTCAGAACTGAGGTGTAAATTTTACTAAGTAGCGATTATACGGATTTTCTGGCTGGGCTAACCGCTTTGTTATATTTGTCTTGTTCACTTCTAAGTTTTTTAAAGAATGAAGAGACAACTGGGGTCTTTGGCTTTTTGGCTTCACGGCCGAGGTTTTTTCTAAGAGTAAAGTATACTGCTTAAGTGATTGTTGTGATTGTAGACATTGTTTGTTTATTACTAATATATTAAATTAAATTTACTTTTTATAGTATATCTCTTTAAATCGTTTTTTATTTTTAAATTTGGCTTATTCCGCTCCCAAATAAATGAAATTAATTAAGAGTATTTTTAGGGTTATTTAAGTCTTTGCGGGGTTCTATTTATTTAATTTATTTATTTATATTGTGTAGAAATGGAAAAGTTTCATTGTTATATATGTATTAATGATGTTGAATGTGTATTCGCTAAATAAGTCTGTAGTGATTAAAAGCATTAAGTTTGTTCATAGTGTTTCCTTAAAATTAATAAAGATAAGTGCCCGATGTGTAGATAACCAAACCCTAATTATATACCGATAGTTGATAATGATTCTTCTGATTCTGATTCTGATGAGTTTATGTTATTGAATAACCTAACGACTTAGTAAATTTAACATATAAATTATGTAAACTTTATGATTTAGTTTTAATAGTTAGCCATTACCCAGAATTTACAAATTTAATTCTAAGGACACAATGCTGGAGATGCCAACGGGTGGTAATGATTTCACCCAGAATATCACTGCGTTTGCATTTTTTTTTATGAGGTATAAATGAACTTTTCTTATTTCCATCTTCGTAGTCAACTTACCCCAATAAATAGAATGCTTATAGACTAGAAAAATGAACACATACAAACATAAAAAAAATTAGATGATATAATCGAAAGACTTGACAACTTGAATGGCTCAATTGACAACCTAACTAATTGCCTATTATTAAGACTCAGACTATTAGAGGATATCCCCATCAGTGTCAGCGAGGAATTTCTCAATGATAGTAGTCCATATGTGAATGAACACAGCCTCAGTTGTCATATTTCGTCCGCAGAACACAAGTGATCGGATTTTATCTATAATGTCTTTATCATAACTATCCGCAAAGATACATTTTTTTATAGCCTCTTCAACAAAATTGTCATTGATTGTAAAGCCCTCCAAATATTTGTGAGTATTCATCAAAAAGCTAGAAAGAATTATTACAGGGTCTATTTTTGTTTTTATAAATTCGTTCATCTATGCCATTGTAATTGTTCGTTCAGGGTCAAACAGAATGTAACAGTTATTCATATTATTAAGCCAAGGGTCGGATTCAGTCATTCTTTTATTATGAGGAAAAAACCTTGTGAGTAATAAATAATTCATATGTACATAGAGGATTTAATTAATTCATTAGACTGTTTGTTTTTAATCTTTATAGCATTTATTTTATCCATATGTTTGACTTATGACTTACTTATATATTTCGCATTTTATTATATTAGGATGCTCACGGCTTTAACATTTTTTTATAGTTACCCTTACATAAAATCATCATCAGAATCCGAATATTCACTATCAGTTTGGTCAATTATGTCCTCGGCGATTATATTAGAGAGACTTTTATTTATCTATTTGAGTGATTTCAGGGAATTGATTTTTTTCATATTTATCCAGTATATAAAATGTTTAAAGATTAAGATTGTGATTGTGATTGTCAATTTGACGACGCTCATTATATAATGTAATATGATTGTAGCCGAGCATTATAATAAGAAAATGATGCGAAAATGGTTTAGGCCTTATATAAATAAATTTAGTTCCAGAATACGTTTGAAGCCGATAAATCATTGAACAAAGTATTTAAAAAGGAAGTTCTTTATACAAATAAGGAATTAGTGAATCAAATCGCTCAAATTGTAAATAATAATAATATAGACCTACCAAGCAGTTACTTAGGAATTTCTGTCGATAAAAACACTAATACTATTCTTAACGCGATGTAGAACAGATAAGTACATTTATAGAGGAATCCGCTAGGTTGAGAGGTTTCGTGATTTCCATTTTTTTATAAGCATTAAATGGTCAAATCAGGCATCTACATATTGAAGTTCAGTGATAAAACAATTAAAATAGGCAGATCAAAGGACATACACAGAAGAGTAAAATAGTATAGAGGAGGTTCCCCAGATGGATTGGGTTATCCTAAAATGATGTACTTATATACAAAAAACGAGATTAGACTAGAAAAAAAAATTCATCGGTTTGTAGGGAAAAGATATCAAAGAATAGGTTTATTAGAGATATTTAGAATTCCAGAAAATAAGCATAAAAAAATACTTAAGAAAATTGCGGGAAAATTCTCCGACTGGAAAGATGTGAAGATATCATCAGAAGGTCTTAATGCTTGATGAATATACCGAAGTTGTTTTTACTTAGGAGCTTAAAATCCTATTTAAATCATTTTCAATTTTATCAAGTTCGACTAAAGACTATTCTAAGGTTAATTCCTCTTCGCCTAATCCTGTGAGTATATCAAGCATTTACTATTAAATAATGGCTTAATTCTCGGTGATTTGGTCAGCATCTTTATGGGCTTATTCGGCGATGTCTCTTTGTAATTTTTCCTCTTCAGTGGGGTTTTCTGGAAGGTCATCAATTATTTTTTTTTGCTCTTCTTCGTCCTATTGCTTTTGCTATAAGGCTTATTCAGCGATTTTTGCCGAGGCTTTTCCAATCATCTCCCAGAAAGGATTCTCATATTAATTTCTCGCTGGTTGTCCTGAGGGGTCTATAATAATATAATCATCTCCCCCACCATTTCCGCCACCATTTGGGTCTCCATTTGGACCAGGTAAATTATCAGGCATTCTCCAAGGTTAATAGGGCTAAGGTTAATAGTCTTCATCTTAATCCATCATTTCAAGTCTTTGCTCTCTTTCATATTCAAGATTTTCGACTTATCCATATTCGGCATCCACAGACTACTATATTACTTCTTGATTTTAATTGTGTATATCAATTTAGTGTTGTTTAGCCTCCTCTTCTTATCGTTTTTGTTCCTCCTCCAAGGCTCTTTATTTTTCTTCTTCTTCAGCTTGAATTCTGGCCTGCTCGTCTGCTTATCTTTAGGCTTCTGCTTTCGCCTCTTCGTCTGCTTGTCGTTATGCTTCATCGGCTTATCTTTAATCTTCTTATCGTTTAGCCTCTTTTTTATTTTTGTGGTGTTAGCTTATTTTTTTAGCGCCAATGATAAAGCCCATAATTCCCAACTCAACAACAGCAAGCTCAGGGGCACCAGCCATAGTTTCGCCCACCATACTCGTTATTAAAGCTTCAGAGCCTGCTTCGCTAATTCCCATTTTCATCATTTTTATTTATATTTATACGGGTGAAAACTTTTCAAAATTCTTTATTTATATGTATACCCCTTTTATGTTCCACTCCGAGAATTGCTTTGTTTATATCCTTATTTTCCCATAATATAAAACGACTTAGATATGAAGGGGTTAAAGGCTCATTATGGTCCCAGAATTTTTTTTCATTTGCCTCGTGTCTGTTTATGTATCTTTATTTTCTCGCTTTATCGTGATTTAAAGTGTAATCGCTCATACCTTTGCTCCCAAACGATAAAATTTTGCCATCTGGAGTTATAAGGTCATATTTTTTAGTTTTCTTCTTTGATTCTCTCAAGGTGTACATCTCCGCAAGATATTTATAGTGTCAATAAAAAAATATCTTTGGGTTCATTCCGTTTATTGTTCATTAGTTTATTATAAGTCAGTGTTTACGAATAGGTTTTTCTTGGGAGGTCGTCCTGTTTTAATCAAGGCACCTCGAGGCTGACATTTGTGAAGTCTTTATTCTTATTTTTTAATATTTAATGTAGCAATAATTTAATAGGGAGATTCTTGAAGAACAACACTTATAGGCGATTCATAGTAACTCTTTATTTGTGAATACTTATAACCCATATGTCGGTATTTCATTGATAAGTCAGGGTGTCTAGAGAACCACTCTTGTACATATTCAAAGGGGGTATCATCTTGGAAGTTTATTGAGAGAATTGGAAACTTGATTGACATTTTAATATTTATTTCTTTAAGTTAAATAGTGTTATTATTTATTAGCAATATTTTATTTTTATATTATAATTAAATATGGATTCCATAACACCCACAAAAAAGCAGATATTCGCAGGTACTAAACCCATAAGATTAGGGATTTTCTCCTCATCAGGAAGTGGTAAAAGTCACCTAATTAAACAGATTTTAACAAACAAGGATTTCGGTTTATAAGATAAGTTCCACCCTGATAAAGTGTTTGTGATCTGCCCCACGATAAAATTGGATTGTGCTTATGATGAAATTAAGGAAAATCTGGAAAAAAGAAGCACAAAAGATAACCAGTTTGAAGAGACTAAATAATTCTTTCATGAAAATCTAGAGCAAAATCTTTAAAACACCTACAATATGATATTTGAAGAGTAGGCTGGTAAAAAAGGTGGATAATTGCCAATGGACGACTATTTAATTATTCTTGATGATATTGCCTTATAGATTCCAACTTAGTCACAACATAACTTTTTAACTATGATACTCACTAAAATCAGACACTTAAATTGTTCTATAATTATTGCCCTCCAACATTATAAGCTTTTGTCATCAATGGGAAGAAATCAACTAAGTCACATAATCACTTTTAATATATCGCTAAATGATGAACTAAAGAAGATTACAAATGATTTCTCTGGGAGTCTTAAAAAAAATCAGTTCCTTGAAATATATGAGCACGCAACAAGATAATAATATGGTTATTTACTCATATGTGCGTAATTGCCTTAGACTCATAGATTCTTTACTGGTTAAGGGGATAAAATTCAATAATTAATGCTTTGAGGTGTCCAAGTGTTAGGATTTCCCCCGATTATTGGTGGTAATTACGATGTGTCTACAATTGAACTCCTAGGTTAGGTTATAGATGATTTTTTTTATGAGTCTATCATTACTTAATTGGGTACATAATAATTCGGCATATTGGTATCTATTTTATAAGTCCCCATGTCTACAATGTTTGGTTTCCAAGTATTTCCACGAGAATCTGTTTTATAAACTTCGGTATTGTTACCAGTCATTACAACGGCTTTATTATTTTTGTCTAATGCTACCATTTTATAATTCGCATTTTTCTATGGTTCTACTTATCTAAAGCGGTAAAAGTTGGGGGTTTCGTGTACGATTTCTTTCAAATTTGGAATATTGTGTCCCAGTTTTTCAAGGTGTTTTATCGCATCTTTTAACCTCGGAAATTATTTTTTACTTATCAATATAGACTAAATTTTTTCAGGCAACTTTTTAATCGTTTTGTGGTGTAACATTTATTATCTAGATATATTTTCACATCCCCAAATTCATACCATAATCAAACATTTTTTCAACCGCATTCTCAAACGCATTTATCGCTAATTACTTACCAGCACCCACTGCGGCGTCGATCGCTTTGTGTTTGAGGTATTCTTTTCCACTATTTATTGCTGAGTCTTTGAATTATTAAAATTTTGAGGGTTCTTCTACTTTTGGAGGTTTTAATTTTTCAAGTTCTCTTAATCTTTGCTGAATTCTATCAATCTGCTCATATAGTCTATTTTTCTCTAATGAAGCATCTAATTTTTCAGGCATTTTTTTAATCGTTTTGTGGTGTGACATTTATTATCTAGATATATTTTTAATTATTTAATTATTTATTTTTAAATTTAGTTTGCTTATAAATATACATAATGTAGTCATCTCTTGCTAATCTTGACTTTGGAGAATAATCCATCACAATATACGGAACTCAAAATGACCCACTTATAAAATGCTCCGACATACTTATTCATGTACTTGGATATAAATAGTGTAAAGATGCTGGATGGTTTAGAAAGATGGCCGATAATTCCAAATATGTTACCATGGTAAATCACCATGATGTCGCTGCGACACAACAAGTGTATACCAATAGAATGTTTACGGAAAGAGGTATTTATACAGCATTAATGAAATCCAACAAACCGATAGCCGAATAGTTTCAAGACTAAGTATGTGATTTACTAAAAAAAATCAGACTTTAGACAATATAATAATTAGAGGAGGCGAAATAGAAATACGAATCAAGCAAAAAAGTGGGCTACATATATGGATTAAAACACAAAAAATACGGGACTATAGACTATGCTGGATTTACTACAAATACTATTAAAGAGAGATTAGATTCACATTATTAAGACATGACTAAGGCTATCAAACTTCCATTCTATAAATGTTTGATGATTTAAGCGATGTAGGCATATGAAATAATAGAACTATAACGAGTTGAATATTACGACGAATAAGAACTAAGAGATAGAGAATTATACCATTAGTTGTTTCACGAAAGTATTTAATCTGACAAAAAACTAAAATGTCACAAATGTAAACGAGATTTCTAAAAACACAAGTCATTTGAAAAACATAGAGCACAATGTTATGGGGTAACGCAGTGAACATATCAATCATTTCTTTCCTTTTTTCCTTCTTTCATAATTTTCATAATGTGTTCATATTCTTAACTCCCTTTCTTTGGGCTTATGCCTTTATGACCTGTTTCTTTTTTATAAATTGCGAATGCTTTAAGGTACGTCATAGTATCAGGATTTATCACTCTCTTTTTTTTCTCCTTCTTTTCTGGCACTAAAATTTAAGGGAGTTCTTTTTCTTCTTCCATCTCAGATTTGACTTCTTTAGAGTTACGGGGCATCGTATATTTATGTGCGTGAAAAAAAAATTATAATATTAATAAATGAGGTCTACCAAAAAACCATAAAAGAGGAGTATTGATTTCCTTCTTTAGAATGCGAGCGATTAATAGATTATAAAACTTTTAAATGATGATGGTACTATCGGAAACCTAAAAGTATCTGAAATGAAGGATTTATTGGGTTATGGAAAAACATAAAAACTCCCAGAACCTAAGAGTTACACCCCTCAATAACTTTTTATAATCAGGAATTATATACAAGAAAACAAACTTACTGGTGTATAGCAAAAATTATAGGCTATGGATTTGGCTGACTAAGTTTTGAAATATAGACCTTAATCCAAGCAATTACCTTAAGATTTCCGCACTTAATAAGAATTGATGGAGAGACTTATCGAGATACGAATGGGAGAAAATCCAAACGCTAAAAAACTCGGTGAATTGGCTAGTTATTTCGGTATTAAAGATTAGACTGGAAATCCTCTGAGTAAACAAGAATATAAGGATAGAATCAAAGACGGCGGGTTGATACGAGATGGAACTGATTTATTGATTGTACATAATGCTGTGGAGAGTATAACTAATGTTAAAGTAAAGAATGAAATATAATAAAAATATGGCGAACTTTTAACAGGTCATAAAATATTTAGAAATAGGGCATATGAAACGGGTACAGATGAAGAACTAAAATAAGGTTATTATTCAGATATTGGTTATTCAGATACCGGTTATGATACAGACCCTAGAATTAGAGAAAGAGTCGAACGAATTAACTAAAAAATGTTGATGTTAAGTGACCCAGACCGCTAAAATGACGGCCAAATTATAGATTCAAGTCATATGCGGGCCTAGCCTGGTGTTGGCATCGTTGAGGAGTCTAAAATAGCGTAAAGGGAAATTATTAATAGAAAACCAAGACCCAAGAAGAAAGACCCTAGTGATAATGCTTTAGCAGATTTAAAACTCGCCTAGAAAAATGTAAATCGAAATGGGGGTTAAAACGGAGCTAATCTTGCCGTCGTAAAAAATTCTCAAGGTATTGAAACATATAGTGTTAGGTATCCGACTCTTGATGAAATGTTAAATTTATCCGTAACAAGACAGTTAGAATTTGATTTGGCCTAGAGAAAACACCTAACTAAAAATTAAATGGAACTTATGTAAGAGATTCTAAGCACAGGAGTCCTATATAAACCAAATGTTGACTTTTTACGTGATCAGTATAAAAATAAACCCTCTGAGGAAAATCTATAAAAATATAATGATGCGATTATTGCTTAAATGGGAAAATAAGTAGCCTTTTATGGTGGTGCTCCTAAATAAGATGAAAAAACAGGTGAAGTCACAAGCACACAAACAATGGCAAAGGGAAAAAATAAAGCGACTAAAAATGAAGGAAATGTTGGATTATAACAAGACTTAACTTAACCATAGATGTTAGATGTTTCTGATGTTACAAAAGGTATTTCGCTTATTGTAGACTACATTAGTAAACTCTCGGGAAATCTAAATACTCCAGACCTAAAAAGTTATAAGGTTGAAAATGTATTCGATAGTACTGTTGTGAAAAAAGAGCCTACATAATTTAAACCTATGTAAGGGTAAGGCTTCAAAGTCAGATCACTTGAATGTTGAGTTTAGCCTATATGTCAATGCGTTAGCTTTTTTTTATCACGGCTATAAATGTCTTAATAATTAGCAAATACAAGTGGGACGAATCCAAAACCCAATGAAATTTAAAATACATAAGATTAAACGAATAACTTTGATGCCAGTCATATTATCTGTAATTCTAACGGGACTATTGATGTTAAAGGCACATTAATTTTTAATCCTCCATTTCCTTATCCGTTATAAAATTAAATAATTGCGACAGATTTAAGTAGTTCAGTGACTTGTAATGATGGAAATATAATTGATATAAATGGTGGTATTATTAATGTTAATAGTTATCTGTCATCTCAGCAGTATATCGTTTATGGCCAATCTAAAGGAGAGAATGAAACAAGTCAACAATATAGTATTAATTACCCGAATCCAGAAGTAGGACAACCCGATATAACTATGAATCTGTTTGGATACCCTGATATAAATTAATGGTTTCAAAACACCACGATAAACCCTCTTGATAATCCTTATATATAAGCCAATGGAAATACTTTTAGACTTGTATGTCCTCCTAATATGATGGTTGAGATAGAAATCACTTGGCAATTACGATATACATTTTCAGGTGCTAACCCAGCGAGTTATTTTGCGATAGGTCTATTCAATTAAAGTGATAATTTGATTGTACCTTAATCTCTGTAATGGTAGGTAAGTAATGATGTAAAATTCAAATGGCAGACTTTTAAAACTTCATTCATAATGCCAGCAACAAACTAAGACTTTTTCCCTTTCTACTAAAATCAGCCCGCAAATGAATGGACAGACTCTGATGCTGGTTCCTTGTAAAGGAGTTCTATAAAATTTAAGTTCTATCAGTTTATATCTTTTTGATTCCCTAGATGTATTTGGGGTTTTGGGTTTTTTTTAATAACAATAAAAGATGAGTGACCCGAGAAAAAATAGTTATTATTAAGATAGAATCAATGAGATGTCTGGTGGTGGTTCTGTTGATTTAACCCCGTACGTTACATTATCATATTTATAGACTGGTTATGATGATAAAACTAAGGTGGAAAATAATTTAAATAATGCGATAAGTGGTTTAAGTTCTGTTTATTTATCCCAAGCTAATGCCGCATTGTTATATGCTCCTATTGGGTCTGGTTCAGGTGGAAATACAAATATATAATTCGGAAGTGTAAATTTATCAACCTTTGCTACAAATAAAAACTTGGCTGTTCCTGTTACATCTGTGAGTGGTATTATTACAAGTGCGACAAAACGAAATTACGGATCTGGTCTAAGTACAACTGTTCAAGGTAATGTGGTTATTGTAAATTACCCTCCTTTTGCCTCAATACCAAAAATTCAGTGCTAACTACAAAATGCTGGTTATATAGGGGGTCTAAATGTATATGATTCAAATGGTTCAACTTGTGATTTAATGAGTGTATCAACTACTTAGGCATAAATTTTTGTATTCTAATATTCGGCAAACGCGGTGGGATGTAATGTAACAATTCACCTTACTTTCTTCTCCTGAATAACCTATGCCGACATTCTGAAAGCTTTTTTTTATCTGCCTCATAAAAACAAATGGCTAAAAATAAATATGAGTTGTATAAATATCTGGCTTAGGCTATAAAAATCTTGGACTCAATAAAGGATGATGAAAAAAATAATATTAATAAATGGAAAACAATCCAACCATCGAACAAATCACCTCTGATTATAACAAATCGGTTTCAATCATCGCCCTGTTAATAATGTAAGTTTTAACACTCTTGACATAATTTATTAGCGGAGTACTTTAATAGTTACATAAAAATAGGATGGATGAAATTCACGAAATAAATCGTACCTAATCTCTTCAACTAGATGAAATTTAAAGTTAAGTTAAATCACAAAGCTAAGCCAGTGAAAATAACCCAGATTCATCTCGTAAATGATTCAAGCCTTTTCAAACCTCTCAAATAATAAAGTAAGACTGACACGATTGTCAAGAATAACAAGGGGATTGCTTAGGTCATCCAAAAGACTGATGGTAATTCTCTAAACTGGATACGCATTGTGTTTATCTACGACTTAACGAGCAAACTGATAGAATGGGCTTTCCCATGAAATAAGAGTTGAAATTTAACCTATTGGGATTTAAGCGATACAAGCAACGGTTTCACTATTTAATTCTCCGATGCCACGGATTTATATATTTATATTTTGAGTGACCTATACATTATAGGGAAATTAACTCAAGAATGATGTGGCTGGGGAATCTCTATAAGCATTATCGCTTTAATTTCCAAAACCTATATATCTGGCTATTTAATTTGTCTCCTCGGTTTGACCATAGACTAAGTTGAATGGATTTCCAGATGTATTCGTTATGAGTACAAATTTATTATTATTACCTGAAAGTGTGAATGTCCAAGTATCTGGGGTTTAAGCATTGAACTGAGTCTATAAAATAGTCAAAAGGTCAAAAATATCCCAGAAGTTATTTAAATTCGCTTAAGGTAAAATGATAGGGTATGTATTTGGTCCAATCTTCACGACAATTCTACGATAAACCAGATTCACATTTGGAAAGGCGTTGAAAATACTAAAATTTAAAAGATTGACTGAATTCATATTTATTTTGTTTATCATAGTATACTCGTAGTTGTTGAAGTCGTTATTTATTGTATATCTGGAAGGAGTGATTTATGCTCTCCAACTACACATTATTACGGGTTCAGTATTTTGCTACATTTTTAATAATAGGATAATTATTTATTTTTTTTTCTTATCTATAAATGGAAATTAGTAATTATATAAAAGATAGGCAGAACCTTGAATCAATCTATAGAAGACGGAAAGTTGATGTTGTATTTACTCAATAGCCGATCTAACCCCTCGCAACGTTCACATCTGGAAGTTAGATTCAACTCGTATTCCAAAACTCCAAACACTTCCTCGATTTGTCTAAAGTTTAACTATTCTTCAGACCAGTTATTTAATTCGGTGCTGAGAATGGTTTAACTCTTGAATAGCGAGCCTTGTTATGTCAAACCCCTATCGATTCTTAGAGCATGTTTACGCTCCAGAGTATTTAAATAAACGGGTCTCAGGTCTGCTCGTAGCCACAATCAAATCTTTAAGTTACAAGGTCAATTTATTAGGGCTATTGGAACAATTTTATTTCATCAAAAGAAAGAATCGGTCTTCACGGAGATGGAGATGTTTTCGCATCGCTATCTTTCGGCGGTATGTCCGGGTCTACAAATTATGGTCTGATTGAAAATGCGATAACTCACCCAGCAAACGGTTTCTTTGCTTAGCCTGGATATCCCTCTGGAGCGTTTACCCCTAATTCTGGAAATTCAAGTCAGTTTGAAGCAGACCCGTTCCCTCGTGCTATCGTGTCAAGAATGAAGATGTATTACCCGGATTTAAATTTCTAGAGTCCAGGCGGTGCTAACAGATTTAGCAATGAATACTACACACAATAGGTTACTTCATTCGCAGATGCTAATTTAAGTACTACTTTCCCAGCAGATTTGAGTTTGTTAACTTTCCCATTGCTACCTCTAGGAATGACCCCTTCAGTCGCTGTTTACAAGAAATAACAGGAAATGTTCTAAAATGTTCGGATGAGGTTTATTCAGACATCCGCAACTCCATATTTGACATCAACTACGGTTTAATAGTCTGGAACGCTTTGTATTTAATAATCACAAGGTAGTTCGACAGCTTCAGTCGCGTTCAACAGTAATACAGGAGCAAATAATATTCCCCCTACAACCAATGTTAATGCTGCTGCTACTGGAAATGCTTTAATGTCGTCATTCTCTTAAGTTAGAATGTCGCAAGGTAGAAGCGTATAGAATTATTAATCAGGCCAACCAATCACACGAGCAACAGGTACACTTTGGAATTCTGCCAATACTACTCTAAATAGTCCTGAATTATTTACTTAAATGTCTGTTTCTTTAGGTGAAATATCCTGTGAACTCAGGGACATCGGTTTAATTGCTATGGAAAATGCTCAAGTAATTGTATAGCTTTAAGTCAACATTCCCCAAAACTGTATTTCCGCCTATCTTCAGAGTGGTTTATAGGCTGACCCTTATAACTCATATATTGGTGTCGCGAATAGTAATACTTGTTATCAATAATTCTTGTAAGGCTGTCTTATTGGAAACACTACAACTCTAACAATCACTGATACAACCTGTAGAATTGAATATATCACTTATGAAGACTAAGAATCCTATCAAGTTATGAAAGCACTTATGTACCAACCTAAACCATATGTATCTATTCGTTAACAATTTGATGTGATTCCTGGTCCGGGCATTTTCACATAAAGATTATCAATTGGTGCTTCCTCTATGATTCAAGGAATTTTGGTTTTGTTCCCACCAGCAAATCGTAATAGACTTCTAACTAATTCAGCGGTTCATCGTCCAGGCATTTTTAGCGGAACTGCTTTGCCTTAAGATTCTGTTGTAAGTTATCAAGGATGTCAACCACCCACCGATTTGAGAAGCACTTATCTTGATTCATATTATCAGAATTTAGCCCAAATATACGCAGAAGTCGATGGCAAGAGGTATGCGGCAATGGACCTTAATTTATCTAATCCAGCATTAAGCACTTATCTTGTAACTCAAGCAGGTCTCTAAACTACTCTTAATAAATATGTTAATCTTGATTTGTAGGAATATCTAACAAACAGGTTCTTCTATTGGATTCCGATAAATACCGCTGGCTCACAGGCTATGAGAATCCAAGACTAGCAAATTGTAATCACTGCGAATATTGATGACTCTACCCGTGTAGGTTATTCTTAAACTTTCAATGAAATAACTCAAGGTATTAACGGACAATTCGGAATGTTGAGTTTCGCATTAACATTATAAAACCTTT
>B570J29032_109959125_pt1 | contig 18617 bp, 16 predicted proteins | sample LakMenEpi16Nov12_FD_29032 | JGI IMG/M metagenome (IMG submission 29032) | reverse complement strand
AAGATTTAGGATCCTGGCTCCTCTGTATCAGATCAAGTGGGCTTGCATCGTTCTCAACGACTTTCTTCCCCTTGGAAGAAGCCGACGCAAGTTTCAGGAGACGCAAGAACCCGAGGCGTCTCGCAAGCATCATCAATTAAACAAGGCACAGGGAATGCTCTCTCGAGTGATGGCACAAATAAAACCATTATAAATCTAGCAGTAAATCGGGTTGTTTTTGACATTTCAATTAATCATCTTTGATGTAAATTTGTATAAGCTCTTGAGGATGGTCATCCTGCCTTACAAAACCACAGAAAATAAATACATCAATCGCATGGTCGATCGACAAAGTTAAAGAAATGCTTATGAACAATGCGGTTTAATTAGACACCCCCAAAGAAATAAATTAGAAGGCCTAATTGCAAATGCGTGATCTCATCCGGCATAAAGTCCTCATCGCACATATGCGGGATAGCAAAGGAGCGGGAATACATATGGACGGATTTGAAGAATGACGAGGCATGAAAAAAGAATCGGCGAATCCCAAAACAACCATTTGGATCGCCTCTATCTCAAAAGAATATACGCCAGCCTTTTTGGGGTAGGAATTGGATTTTACATCGCGTTGATAGTTTCGATATTGCACCCTTTTTTAGGGGTCGGGTCGCAAGACCAGATTCTTGCATGGACAAGACATGTGATAACGCCTGAACCGACAGAAAAAACGCTATACTTCTTATCAATTCTCCTCGGTGGTCTGGGGGCAGCCGCAACATGCAAACTACAATCGCGAAGCAAGTTGGGGTTAAAGATTGTAATCCTCTGCTTAACATCTGTTAGCGCAAATTACATCGCTATGTTTGCCCTTAAGAAACATTCCATTATTTTACCAATCCTCGGGCTCGTTATTACAGCAACGCTCTATGCATATGAAGTTATCAAAGCATCGAAAGATAATAAACCAAAAGAATTAGCACCAACTGGCTTATCTAAGGAGCCGACAAAGTATATTAATGCAGTTGGCCTCGCAATCGGGGCAGTTCTTTTATTCTTTCTTTTTATCCCATATTCATTTGAGCAAGTGGCCGCTGAAATTGGCCCTGAAATGCATGTTGCCAGCTATATTTTTGGCCCAGCATTATATGCAAAAGCAAAAATGGTTCCAGGAATCGATTTTTACAACCAATATTCATTAGGATATGGCATAATCTGGCAGTATTTTCTCGGTAAGAACTATTGTGAGGCATTATTAAATTATACTAAAGGAATTACGGTATACTCTTATGTCTTTGCTCTGCAGGTATTCTTTTTTCTGACGTGGCTCTACAAATCATGGAAGTGGGGCTTGTACGCATCTTTATTAATCTCAATCATGTTATTTCATACAGAACGAAACTTCTTTGATCCATCCTCGTTCTGCCTTCGGTATCCCCTGTATATCGTAGTCATCCTTGTTTATTTGTATTATTCTACAAAAAAAACGCCTTTAAAATCTTTGGCACTTGCAGCAATTATTGTGTTAGGACTATTCCTCAGTCCAGAGACTGGTATTTACCAGCTCATGGGAATCTTCTTTTTGGAAATCTCAGAAAAAAACAGTATTAAACATAAATTATCTGGGATACTAAAGTTAAGCATAATGATCGCCGTTTTGTTTGTGAGCCTAATTGCTGTCATTTACAAGAACGAGATTCTTAAATGGCAATTCTGGAATGGAATGATTGAGCCTTTAATTTTATTTAGTTCAATTAACTTCGGTGCGCATCCACTGCGCTGGAGTAATGCATGGCTTGGCTACTACGGTGAATATCATATGCTTTATAATATTCTGTCGCCTGCGCTATGCATCGCCATCTGTGGTCAAGCATTAAGAAACAAGGAAAAAGCAAGCCATCGAGATGTCACTGTGACATATTTTGCAGCTACCGGCTTACTTTTTTTGGCAAAATACCTTAACATGTCGATAATAGCTCTATGGCTAGTTAATTCTGCTGGTTTGGTAGCTGTCGGAATATATGTATTTAAGAAAACACTGATCCAATCAAATAATAGGAAAGCAGGCTTTAGTCTGATCGTAGCGGGTTTCTTGGCGTTAACTTTATTTTGCAATGATTCTCGAAATATATCTTTATACGGTCTTAATTCTTGGGCTTCATATCCATCCATACCAAAATATTTACTAGGCTTAATAAAGGCAAAAAAAGAACTAAGTATAAAAACGATGTTGAATGAGCAAGACTTAGAACTTGTAAAACAACGAGCTAAGACAAACAACGATGTTGCCATATTGTCTTTATACGACTTTGTGTATTTAATTGAAACACAGTCTAGGCCGGTATTTCCGTTTATTCCCTCGGCTTGCATGTTTACAAAAAATCAAATTGAAATAAGTAAAAACAAGTTAAGAAACGAAACATTTGCTTTGTTCCCAATCGGAAAAAGCGTTCAAGAGAACGCATCCTACAATGATCTAATGGCGGCCCTGAAGGTGGCATCAATAACATTTATTGAAATACAGCAAGCCCAGTCTCTCGGTCTTTTCGAAATAAAGCAAAAATATTAAAAACTCAATTGAGTTAAAAAAACCTAGATAAGACAAAAAATTTCATTTAACATTCATATATGGGCCGTCTTTTAAATCTCGTCACGCCACTCCACAAAGCTACAGCACGTAAATATCTTGATCGGATGGTCGATGACAAAGTCCACTGTATGCTCAAGGCCAAGGAGTATGAGGCCGATTATTGGGATGGGGACCGCCGCTTTGGCTACGGGGGCTACAAATTTTTGCCCGGTCGCTGGAAGCCTGTGGCAGAGGGGTTGATCAAAACCTATGGGCTCAAGGCTGGTTCCAAAGTTCTAGATGTGGGGTGTGGGAAAGGCTTTCTTCTTTATGAGCTTCTTCAACTAGAGCCAAAACTTGAGGTGGTCGGTTTCGATGTCTCCAATCACGGTTTGGAGAACGCTCATCCCGAAGTGAAGGGTAAATTATTCAAATATCGCGCTCAAGACCGCTATCCGTTTGGTGATAAGTCTTTCGATCTCGTGATTTCGCTGGGGTGTTTTCATAATCTTCGACTCTTTGAATTGGCGACAGCTCTATCGGAGGTGGAGCGGGTGGGTAAGCAGGGCTACATCATGCTCGAGAGCTACCGAAATGAACTCGAGCAGTTCAATCTTCAGTGCTGGGCGCTGACCTGTGAGTCCTTCTTTGATACAGCCGAGTGGATCTGGCTCTACCGGCATTTCGGATATACGGGCGATTACGAATTCATCTATTTCGAGTGAAAGCCGCCGTTCTCGTTCAAACGAAGCAGCCCCTCGAGGTTGTTGACCTTCGAATGCCGGAGCAACTTTCCTTCGGTCAAGTTCACGTCAAGGTTCACTATAGCGGGATCTGTGGAGCCCAGATCAACGAAATCGAGGGAGCCAAGGGGCCCGACAAGTTTCTTCCCCATCTGCTGGGTCATGAGGGATCGGGGATCGTGGTGAGAATAGGCCCAGGGGTAAAAACCGTCCAACCTGGGGATCATGTCGTGCTGCATTGGAGGCCCAGTGCTGGATTGCAGGCCGAGCCAGCCAAGTATGACTGGAACGGTAAAACAGTGAATGCGGGGTGGGTGACAACTTTCAATGATGAGGCGATTATTTCTGAAAATCGACTGACAGTGATACCGAAGGATTTTGATTTAAAGCTGGCTCCACTTTTTGGGTGCGCAGTCACCACGGCGGTGGGAGTGGTGAATAACGATGCCCAGATGAAAATCGGTCAAAGTGTGGTCATTTTCGGGGTGGGAGGGGTTGGACTGAACATTGCACAGGCCGCAGAGATGGTTTCCGCCTATCCGATTATTGGAGTGGATATTGTGGAAGCAAAAGTTGAAATGGCGAAAAAATGGGGCGTGACGCATGTGTTTAACTCGAAAGCTCAGCCTGACTATTTGGAAAAGATCAAAGCGCTGGTTGGGGCTCAGGGTGCAGACGTGGTTGTGGACACAACCGGGAATGCCCGGGTAATTGAGACCGCGTATGAACTAACTCACCCAGACGGAAAAACCATCTTAGTGGGTGTGCCACGGAAGGGGGATAACGTGAATATTTACACTTTGCCCCTGCACTTTAAAAAAGTTCTTAAGGGTTCGCACGGAGGCAGTTCAGTTCCCGATGTGGAAATTCCACGATTCATCCGTCTTATGAAACAGAGAAAAATGAAATTAGATGGTCTTTTCACACACTCCTTCGATCTAGCTAACATCAACGAAGCGATTCAAGCATTGCGACTTGGAGAGGCAGGCCGAGTCTTGATCTGTTGCAGCAAATTGTGAAATATTTTCATCTAGAACCTATATAAGCAAAAAAACATAAAATCTAAATAAAATAATAAGTAACCGCAAAAGTCTGCTTACAAATAAATTAGCAAAAAGATACATATGGGAATGGGAATTAGTGATTTAGATTATCTACTCAGCCTCAAGGTTCGTGGATATTTTACTGAGCTGAGCACCGTATGTGACATTGGGGCTACTCAGCTCTATTTAGGTGAAAATACTGTATATCTAGATTCATTTATAAATCAATTTACAAGGATAAAAAGAATGCAGCAATTGTCGAACAGCGAATTAGAAAAAGTCACTAATCTTGGGCATGCAAAAAAAATGTGGGAATATATGGGATATGATTATCTATGCATAGACACAAGCACAGAGGTCGATGCTTTGAATCTAGATTTAAACTTTGATGAAGTGCCCATTGAACGAAGAGGTTGCTCTCAGTTAGTTATGAACATGGGCACTACGGAACATGTGGCCAATCAAATTCAAGCCTTTAAAATAATACACGATTTAACAGCTGTTGATGGTTTGATGTATCACAATGTTCCCTTTCAGGGATATCAAACACACGGGCTTGTTAACTATACCCCAAAATTCTTCTGGATGCTGTGCCGTAGCAACGAATATGAGTTTTTAGATTTCTCTATCCAATATGGGGGGCTGAATGAAGATCTTCACCCGGATATTATCCTCTCGATTCAGCAAACTGGCAATCAAGTGCTTGCCAACAAGTTCTCCGCGACAACATCGGGAATCCGCACTCTGCTGAGAAAGAAAAGAAACGCAGGGTTTGTGCCTCCATTTGATGGTCATGTGGGTAAAACGTTGAATGGAATACCTGAAAATTATTTAGAAATGTTTCACCCCTAAAACCGTGCAGCCCATGCGTATTACTAGAAAAACGACTCAACTGCATCTATTTGTAGGCTGATAAAATCAGGATCTAGACACATAAACAGACAATCTGCCTTGTCTTCATGGGCTAATCTAATAATCACCTCACGAAAACGTACTAATGAGTTTCCATTATATCGCTGGTCTAGCTCTAGTTAGTTTCTTTTTGGCTGGCACCGGAGTTTTTCTAAGGAGAGTTGTCCATCAACGAGTTTCTGGGGGACTTAGTGCTCTAAGTTTTATATTAACAGTAACAGCCTTGAATCACTTTGATGTGATGGGAAGAGATTTTAACACATCTGGCATTTGGCTTCTAGTTTACAATGTCTTGCGAGTATTACCGCTAATCTTCTGGAGCATGATCTTTACTAGTACAGGTGACTTATTTCTTTCAATATTTCAGAAATATGGAACATCCGGTTTCATAGCAATCGGGGATAGGGTGCTGGCACGGTTTTTTTTGGGTGCAGCGTTCTGTAGCCTAATATTCTTTATTTTTGGATTAATAGGTTTTTTGAAAGTAGAGGGTGGCTGCTTGTATGGAGCATTCTTTCTAATCTTTTCAAAAAATGTTATTCCACTTTGGGAGGATGGAATTCACCGGGCACAAGTTTGGTTTAGCAGACTGGGAAATGTGGATCGTCTAGCGGCTGGATTTTCCTTGCTGATTCTGATTTTGTTCGCCGCCCGTCTTTTTTTTGTCAACACGATGTATCCAGCCGGCTCGGGTTGCGATGTATATAACCATTATTTGCCTTATCTCAAGGAGGTTATACGAACAGGTACCACAGCTCCAAACGATGTTTGGTACCACTTTTTTTACTCAAAGGGGGTGGGAATTTCTTTTTTTGCAATGCTATCAGGAGGGGTTTTCGGCCCCAAGTCGATGGCCTTTCTCCTTGTTCTTTGGTCGGCTGCCTTGGTTGGAAGCCTCACCTTTAGAATAACTAAATCCGCATTGTACGGCCTCCTTTCAAGTGTCATTTTTCTGGGTGTTTTTGCGACGGGATCAGCAAGTACTGGCGAATTCTTCAAACATCATGTGTTATTGCTCGGATTTCTGTTTGTGACTTTCTGGCTGCTTGTTTCATTCGTTTGGGGAAGAGGGAATGATGAGGCGATTCTTGGAGCCATGGTTTGCAGTATTTGCGGAATCATCGCGATCCCGACGGCGATTGCATTCTTTGGAATTCTGATCGGCTTAGTATTTTTGCTTTTGCTGTTAGCAAAAAAACGGAGGCAAGCAGCTAAGGTGTTTGCTCTTGGAGTTGTGGTGATCATGGTTTTTTCCGGGTTGCTCATTCTGAATTATTCTCTAACCGGCCTTTATTTGGAAACACCGATTCGATTCTTTTGGAGTTTTGCAGATTCAAATCGCTTTTCGCACTGGGTTAGCCCCTATCTGATCCAGTACTGTTTTGAGGGATCGGGACAGGGCGTTGGGAAAGTTAGCATAGACCGGCTTGCCCTGATTACTAAAAACTGGGTTCTAGAAATCCTAAGACTAAATCTGTTGCACTACCTCGTTCCCTCGACACGATCTGTTTTGCTGTTGGTTATCTCGCTTCTAGCCGCCTTTTTTCTTTTTAGGCGAAGCGGCTTCCGATGTTTGTTGTTCCTGTCTCTTTCCTGTGTATTTTTGGCAATTTCTGTTTGTTTATCTAAGCTCGTAGATCAAGAAGGTTCAATTCATCGAATGTTCGTTTTCGCAGTGCCATTCTCAGTTGTCACTGTAATAGCAATCTGGTATTCAGCACTTCACGCTGTTCTTCGGCCGACAGTTCTGCGACGACTTGCGGCTCCCGTTCTTCTTTGTATTTCACTATTAACCCTAAATATTAAAGCCCTTGCCAAAATGCAATATGATCTGCCAAACGCGTATATTTCCTTTCGCCAGACTTTGGTCTTCTTTTTAGGAAAAGTTTCAATACGGCAGGCACTAATTGATTCCGGCCAGTTATGGTTGTCAGCCGAAGAAGCACGCCAGATTATCGGCCCGGATGCTGGAATCATTACTTTTGTGATTAATGGGGGCATTTATGGGGCTTCGTGTTCATTTCCCGGAAAGGGGTTGTTGACCGAGGTAAACTTTGTAATCACGTCCCTTTGGCATCGGGTCGCTTTCGGCCCAGCACAAGAAGCCAAGGACTTACTTCTAAAGGAGAAAATCACTGGCTTCCTCTTTGATTTGAAAGACCCCATGCTGTTCGGGGCAATTCCTTATAGCGATTTGTTTTCTCCCAAGAGTCTTCGCAAGAACTTTGATCTTTTTCAAACTGGGCCAACCACGTATTTGGCACGACTCGTCGTAGGCGCCCCGGTAAAGCCATGGCCTGAAAACATCCTTCGATCTTTTGAAATTAAAAGACAGTCGCTCGCTACTTTGAGCGGGCGTGCGGATTTCAAAAAAATGATGACTACCGCGATTGAAAAAAGTCTTGGCCAAGATGGAACATCAACAAAAAGACGTTCGTTTCTGCAAGTTGAGCCTAAACTAAGACAATTTCTGGGTGGCCTTCTTAATCCAAATTCTGTGCACGAGGTCGTTACGAAGACAGCCAGCACGCTCTTCAGTCAACCGGAATTTGCAGTAGATAGAAACAACCTTTGCAAGGTCGCCGACGAGATCGGAAGCGCCATTGAGGAGAGCGTTCAGCAGAGCCTGAAATCGGAAGTCGGCACTTCTGTCCTTGAGATGCTAAAAAATGATACGAGCACATCGAAAATGAAAAATGTTTATGACAATGTTAAAGCGATTTACCTCTACAATGAGGGTAATACATCCTTGATTCAGCGCCCACAGGATCTTCCTCCAAGCAAAGGATGGCAATAGGATCATACGGCGAGCCCTTTTCTTAAAGAAACCGGCTAGGGATTCAATATGGGCAAAAGCACCAAAGAAATTAAGTCCTATGCGTGTTCGAAAAGAAACGCAGGGGCTTGGACATTCTTAGATGACTGTCCCTGCCGAAATTATAAGGAGCGTTGGTTCCAAGGCATTGGAACCACTCAAATTCCGCAAAAGCCAATCAAGAATCGCTTTTTTGCGTTTCCCAATCGCCCCCTACATGCCAAATGCCCGCTTAAACGACATTACCTTTAACACTTTATATCTATTCAAAAAACCTTCGTAATTGTCGGATTATTTAGCCTGAAACACATCGCTAATTCTTAGCTAACCCCAGATTTAGAGATCCCCACTAAAATTGCGAAAGAGTTTAGTCGGAAGAGGTAAGAATGCCTTCTAGTTCATCGGGCCGCCGGGGCGCCTGGCGCCAGATAAAGTGGAATAGTGAAGATGAATAAATCCGAAGTTACCAGTTCCAAGTAAACTTAATCTTACCGCTAAAACTCTCTTTCGGCGAAGCCAAAAGAGCACGCATAACCCGACTGCGAGAAGCGAAAGAGTAGAGGGTTCTGAGCTCAGTCGGGAATATGACTCTCAATGATTACTATTTTCGAAACAGGTAAAGAATTAGAACAATTTTACTTAGAAAAAAGATTAACGGGACTCATTTTTAGAAGATACTTCCTTGCAGGCATTTCTATTAACTCATAAGAGCCGAAAGAAAGAACGATAATTACAAACAGCTGAGTACAAGATTTCACGAAGATACCAGCCTCTGTAGCAACCCACTGCCCCCCGCAGACTGGTATCGAAAAACCGGCAAGCAGATATATTGAATAGCTCCATTTTCCAATGCTCGTTAATATTCTGTTGGAATAAAATTTTTCAGTAATGTCATTACCACTTACTAAAGAAAGCATTAAATAAAATAAAGGGAGCGATAATAAAGGCGACATTCTCAATAACGCCATTGTTGGGCTACTTATATCCTTATTTAGCGATAAATAAGAAACCAACAATATAATTATTGATGAAGCAATCAATCCATGGAATTGATATTTAAAAAACTTTGAACCATTCTTTAAAAATAGTCCAGCAATTATACCCATCGAAAACTCTATGATTCTTCCATATGGAGACATGTATATAAACCAATCTATTAATGTTTGGCTGGGAGGATACCCAGCGCCAAAATAAATACCTTTACTTGTTAGGTAGCAGATAAAAGATGAGTATAATAATAGGATAATAATAAATTGAAGAACTGCTTTTCTTTTATTGCGCATACAAAAAAACAACAAAAAAGGGAATATTAAATATAAGAATACCTCGGATGATATTGACCAAGAAAAGGCATATGTCATCAAATGTCTTATGTCGAAGTACCAAGATTGTATTGCAAAGAGATAGTGAGGTAAAAGTTCTTTTAGTTCTTGAGATGGTCTTCCGGATGAAAAAAAATAAGGGATTAAAGCAACAAAATAAAGAGGAGCTAATCTTGAGAGCCTTGACCACATAAATGATAGAAATGTTACAGTTTTTCTTTTATCCATTGCAAATCTCTCACACCATACATAAGACAAAACTGTTCCACTAAGCATAAAGAAAAGTGACATGCCTAAGTATGCGTAAACTTTAGAACAATAACCTAAGTGTGCGAAAAGAACAAATAAAACTGCGACGCCTCTTATTCCAGTTAAGCAGTCAGTATTTTTCATTAAAAGTTTCGCATTTGTTAGCTTTTTTGAATAAAGAAGTTTTTGTCATTTAGCTACAAAGTTGTCAAGTAATTCGACTTATTCAAATATTGTATAAAGTTTTTCGGCCTGCAAGGAGACTAGTGCTACAGATAAAGACTTTGCCTGCTAAATTGGATATTCTGATTAATACAGATGAAAATAAAGTTTTTCAAGTTGTGAGCCCTTTTTATTTAGTGTTATTTACGCATTTATATTTCTATTATACAAGCGGTTCTTAAACTCTTATTATTTTGCTTGTTACTATTTAAATTCTTTTATAATTTCAATTTGTCGTTAGAGTTAATGGTATATTCATGATCCAAGTTTTCGCACTAACTGGAAAGTCAGAATCCCAAGTTGTCCGAGTTTTATATTGAACGAGGTACTTATAGCAATCTTTTTTTAGGAAGTCTTTATGTGTTTCACAGTACAAATAACAACTCAATGTAAAAGCACAGTCTTATAACTTGTATTAATAAGCATCTCTTAGCTAATTTTGCGATATTTCGAACGGTAATCGCTCTTCCGTAGCGAACTAAAAAAATCGGGTTAATTCCTTACATCCCTAAACCCATCGACCAGAACGGGTTTTAGAGCATTTAATTCATCGGGTCGCTGGGATTTTGCATCCTAAGACTTGCCCCCGCTTCTTTTCTCGAGATGTCTTCCTACGTCCATCGTTTTGGCGCGGCTTTGAGTTTCTTCTTGATCGCGCCCAAGCCAAGGGAGTAAAAATGTGCTTTCGGTATTTGAAAAACGATTGCCTAACAAACCGGTTGGGAACAGTAATGAATAACCAACATTCTATGAAAATACTCACAGCAATGATCGCTCGACTAAAATGCGCTCTGGATTACTGGTGCGACTTGCTTCAGAGATTGCTATTTCGTGCCAGTTTTGCCGGTGATGGACTCGCTGCTTATGGGAAATCGCTTGGATATCGCTTTGAAAGTGGCTTTGGTGAACTCGTCATCCGCCATGCCCAGACCTATCAAGACAAATCTCGGCTTTGGAGGTTGCATACCTTGTGTTGGGCGGGCAGACGGGCTTTGGATTTAGAGGGGGATTTTGTAGAATGCGGGGTTTACAAAGGCTTTTTTTCTGCTGTTGTCTGCGAATATCTCAGCTTTGAAAAAACGGGTCGAACGTTCTACCTTTATGATTCCTTCGAAGGCTTTTCCCCAAAATATACCAAACCGTCGGATTTCGGGGCAGGGCAGCTGTTCATTGACGTCGCTCAAAGGGATTACACGCAAGCGAATCTGTATGAAACCGTCTGTGAACGATTCGTTAAGTATCCCAATGTACGGCCTGTGCGCGGCTTTATGCCTGATTCCCTCGATTCCGTTTGCCCTGAAAAAATCAGCTATCTTCACATCGACTTGAATTCCCCAAAGGCGGAATACCTCACCCTCGAACGGTTGTATCCTCTTGTTGAGTCTGGTGGTATTATTATCTTCGATGATTACGGCTGGAAAAACTTTAAGAAGCAACAAGAGGCAGTCCAGAAATTTTTCTCTAAGACTGGGGAGATGGTTTTGGAGTTGCCCACCGGACAGGGGCTTGTCGTCAAAAAGAGCTGAATGGACCCGATCTCTGAAGCGGGGGTAGCGCGGCCGAGGCGGCATGATTAACCTCAATTCCTGGCATTCCATTGCGGACAATCCTTTTCTGTGCGCCACGGCGTGGTTTGCACTATCTTTTCTTGTGGCAGTTGTTTGCATTCGGGCGCTGAAACCCCGGCGGGAGATCCCTTTCCTTTTTGTGATATTTGTTATGATGGGACTCATCGGTTCCATGCTGTACGCCATTTGTCTGGGGCTGTATCCATGTATGTGCAAGGAGGAGCAGCTTTTTCTTTTTGCCCTGATAAACACAGCTGCTTTCTTGTCTTATCTTATCGTGCATACGGCGGTGGAATCGGACAGCCCTTCAATGATACTGATTCTTCATCTTTGGAAAGTTAAAAAATGCTCAATCGCAGAGGCGCAAGCCCTTCTTCGCAACAACGACCCATCACTCCGTCGGGCAGGAATGCTTGGCAATTCACTTCTGACATTTTGCGACAGAGATGAGATGCGACTCAGGATCCTTGGCCACCTGTTCCTGGGCTCCATTAGAATACTTAGGCAAATATCAGGTAGAAAATTTTCGGACAAATGAATCAACTATGTGGCATTTCTCCTATTATCTGATTATTCCCGCAACATCTCTGATCATAAATGCGCTTGTTCAGGCATGCTTGTGCCGGCTCTGGAATGGCCGCTTGTTCTTAAGCATCTTGGTAGGTGCGGGAATCGGTTTACTCTCTCTTCTCGTCATAATCGCATGCTTTTCAGGAGCTTGCATATGGATTTTTGTTGATAGCATGTTTTTATACCTGTGTTTTTCTTTCTGGTATTTTACAGCTTTGAATCTAGGTGAAACATCGATCCGCTTTCGTATGCTTGACCGAATTTCAAAGCACCTCGATCCGCTAACAAAAAGCGGTTTAACGGTAGGCCTTAAAGTAGAGGAAGTGTTGGCACAGAGGCTTCAACGTCTTGAGGCAAACCGGATTATCAGTATCGATGGGGACACGATATCATTCCGCCTCAGTATATTCTTTCTTGCTTGTCTTCCGCTAGTGGCCCTCAAGCGGCTTTTTTATAAATCCGTGCCGTGCCAAACTGCAAACACAAGTTTCTAGTAATGAGAATTCCGTCCCTCATAGTGCGACCGACAAAGTCATTATTAGTGCCCTTTTATGGGTAGCATTGGCATTGGCGTAAGGGCTGGCCGTTGTCGCCATCCGAATCAAAATTTAATATCGGTGGAGAAGAGAAGATTATAAAAATACAAAAAATGGATCATGGTATGCCTTCGCCAACATCTTATCCCAAGAGCCAAGTTTATTGACTCGGTTAAGCATAAAACCAATGCCACCAAATCACTCAAAAATATATATGATTTTACCAATTTCTTCAGCCTCAGTGAATTATCTGAAATCTGGTTTATGAAAGTCGTGACAAGTGCGAATGCCGGGACCTGCTGTTTTCCGGTAATAAGAAATACATATATTCTCATGCCAACAAGTAAAGATTGCAAAAAGAGTTCAGGCAAATAGCATAAAATCATAAATCTTTAAAACCAACAAAAGATGAATAGCAACAATCTGAAAAAAGAAATAAGCTGCGAGCTGACTATCGTTGTTCCTTGTTTTAACGAAGAGAAATTTATTACTCAAACATTAAAATGTATAAAGGAAGCTCTTGATCCACTCCAAATCGAGTACGAAGTGATTGTAATTGATGACTGTTCGCTGGATAAAACATTTGAAACTGCGAGCAAATTTAAGAGTGATAATCCTAATTTCCGTGTTCACGTAATACAAAATAAGCGAAACAGAGGTCTTTCACGTAGTTATTGTGATGCCGCATTCCTTGGTATTGGAAAGTACTTTCGCCTGGTGTGCGGGGATAACTCTGAGACGGCCGAATCAATTCAAAAAATTGTCGAGGCTAGGCATACTGCCGATATGATTTTGCCTTATCATCCTGAAGTCCCTGGGAAAAGCCTTGTGCGAAGATTGATATCCAAGGCCTATACGAAGATTGTTAATAAAATTAGCGGAAACAATATTCAGTATTATAATGGGTGCGCGTTAACAACAAGATACGACGTAATGCGCTGGGGCTCCTATTCATTCGGTTTTGGATTTCAGGCTGACTTGATTACGCGGCTGTTAGCAGAAGGCAGGTCCTATGCCGAAGTTCCCGTAGAGGTGTATCATCATGAAAATGACGCAGCGGCATCGGCTTTTCGTGTTAAAAACATTCTCTCTGTAATCCACACGTTAATTGAAATAGGGTTCCGAAGTGTAAGGTCGATGGGCGATAAAAGATTATGATTGCTTCACTGACCGAGGAAAGACTACATAATGAGCACAGAAGATAAATATGAGTAAATCTAAAGAAAAGCAGTACCAGTTTATGATAGAGCAAACGAATCAATTGGGATCCTTTCCCATGAGCATTCGTGCAAGCACTATGTGGAGAATTGATCCTAAGCTTCTTTCGTTTACCCTTGCGAGACACAAGTTTGTTGCAAAAATGTTTTCAGGTCTTGATCGGGTTTTAGAGGTGGGTTGCGGCGATGCCTTCGCTAGCAGGCTTTTACATCCTGAAGTGAAAGAAATTCACTCGATTGATTTCGACCCTGTTTTTATAAATGACGCACAAAAGCGGGTTGAACCAGGATGGCCAGTGACACTTGCGGTTCATGATATTCTCAAGAACGGTCCATACTTAGCAGGTGGTCGATTTGATGCCGCGTTTTCCCTCGATGTTGTTGAGCATATTCCCGAAAAGCAGGAGGAACTGTATTTACGTAACATCGCCAGTAGCCTGACCCCGAACGGGGTATTCATCTGTGGATCACCCTCCATTGAATCCCAACCCTATGCCTCGCCGATGAGCAAGGAGGGGCATATTAACTGTAAATCGGGGAAAGCCCTGCAAGCCCTTCTTAAGAAATACTTTCACAATGCATTCCTTTTTGGGATGAACGACGAGGTTCTCCATACGGGCTTTGCTCCGATGTGCCATTATCTTTTTATTTTGGCGGTAGGGCCGAAGGAACGCTGATACAAATTTAAATTAAGTTCTTTTGGGGAGGTGGGTAGGGCTCTAACCATATATCACCACGTCCCTTTCGGGCCTTCCGTATTTTTTCCATCCAATCGGGATAGGGGAACCCAGTAGCCAAAATTTGGCACGAAGACTCTTCTTTGATTAATTGTTCGGTCGAAATCACCGGGCAAGGCATCGGGACCCAAGTCTGCTTTCCAGATTTCCAGGCTGCGTCATCTACAAGTGCTTTCACGCAGCTGCCGATGCCTGTGTATAAAAGGTAATTTACCTGACAATGTCCTGCCCCAATCACATAAATCTGAGCGGGTGAAGCGCTGACAAGTTTTTCGGCGTAAGCACGAATGTCTGCAAATGATTTTGCGAAAAGTGATAAATCAGTTTGGTCAGAGGTTGCATCACCATCAAAATGAGATTTCTTGGCGGGAGCTAGTTTTGCCCAAACGCAAAGATTAATTGCATCTCTATTTACACTTCTTTCTATATGGATGTCCCCAAAGCCTGAATGTTGAAGAATCATTTCCATCGTGCGCCGAGTAAAGTAGTTTTCGTGTTCATCCCAGATTTCATGAATGCGATGTTGATGAAAAAGAGTCATGCTGTCAGGGCACTCCAAATAAATATATCCATCCTCAGAAAGCAAGGATTTGCAAGCTTGCAAAAAAGAAAGTGGGTCTGGGATGTGTTCTAATGTGTGTCGGCAAATAATTATGTCCGCTTTACCATGCGCCCGAGTAATGGTCTGTGATGTATCAATATTAAAGTATGTGGAGTAGGTTTTAACCCCATTTTTTGTCGCTTTGGCTGCCAAATGCTGGGAAGGCTCAACTCCGATAAAGTTGTGGTATCCCTTTTGGCGTAAAATCTGAAGAAATGATCCATCGTTGGACCCAATTTCTACAACAAGCGAGGATGGAGAAACCCTAAAAAGGATCCCATTAAGAATATTATCTAAGTAAGCTGGAATCTGGGATACCGTGTCTCGGTCAATGAATTCGTAACTACGTTGAGCTCCAGGGAGTTTGGCCTTACGCACAAAACTACAGGTAGGACAGCTTTCCAAAAGCAACGAAGCATTGAGTGGATGGGGGGGGGGCTGGATAAAGAATATTCCTGACAAGGGTAGATTGCCAAGATCCAGTAATGGTTGAAGACTGGGTTGACCGCAACAAGGGCAAGGCAAGGTAGTCATCGGGTTACGAACGATAACCATGCAAAACGAGATACACGTGAAAACAGGGGATAAGATAATTGGAGGCAAGGTAGAGTAGATTCAGATTCATTTTTGACTAAAAACATATAGTCTTAACCCTACATATGGTAGCAAAAGATGGAATTCTTCTTTTGGGTGGAGACGGCATGTTGGGCAGGATACTGCGCGAAAATTGGAAAGGCCGTAGTTTGGCCTACACCACAAGGAGGGAAAAGAACGATCCCTCGGCATTGTATTGTGATTTAGAAAATTCAAAATTTGAGAGTGACTTGCCAAAAGCGGGGGTTTTTGTTTTAGCAGCAGGGATAACATCGTTCCAAGGCTGCGAAAAGGCCCCCGGCAGAGCGTGGAAAGTCAATGTTGAGGCTGTGGGAAAAATAGCCAAATATTGTAGCCGACATGGAATCCGGCTTATATTCCTGTCATCGAGCAGTATCTTTGATGGAGTGACTCAGGGCCCCGAGGAAAACGCCACTCCTAGCCCAATGACCCTATACGGGAAGATGAAAAAAGAAGCTGAAGATCTTGTGAAATCCTCAGGGTGCTTATTTCAAATTGTTCGCCTTACAAAAATTATGGACTCTTCAAGTGGTTTTATTCGGGACTGTTCTCAGCGCTTAGATCATGGGGAGAAAATAGTAGCCTCACCACAGATGCCTGTAGCGCCCCTGCGGGGAAAGTGGGTGCAAGAAGCGATACAGAAGTGTTTAAATGTAAGGGAAGATAGCATTTTGCACCTTTCGCCAACAGATGAGACAAGCTATTACAAGCTTGCAGAAGAAATCGTGGCAAAAAAAAACCTCCCCCAGTGTAATTTGCTGGTTCAATCAGCAAGTGAACTAAAAAAAAACTGCCTGTGGACACCTCGCCATGCTAAATTAGGTACTCAAAGAAGCAGCCGAATGCTAAATCTAGAAATGCCTAAGTGGATTGACATATTAAAGGAGATTGCGTGATAACAAAACTAATAAGGGGCATCGCAAAATATTTATCTCCGTACCCGTTTGTAGACATATTAAGCATTCATTTGGGACACACTTTAATTGAGGCTGCGACATTTTATGCGCATAGGCCATTGGCCGTCAGATGGAAAGAGCCGTTTGCAAATAAGTGGCTCGTGGACAGACTAAAAAGAACCCTGCCGTTCCCAAGACTTGATAATTGGATCAATCAAGAAATTGAAAAAAGAACAGCACTTGGAAAATTCTTCAAAGGATTATTCAAGAACATGTCCGATCAGTACTACTTCCTTAATTTGGGCTTTAATGGCGTCTCCGAAAGTAAAAACACATTAGTACATTTTACAGAAAATGAGGAAATGGACGCAAAACTCTTTATGGAAGAATATGATTTAAAAGAAGGAAACTATGTCTGCTTTTGCATCAGGGACGAAACATATTATCAGAAATTTAAAACAGATTTAGCGACGATAGATCCCTATGCAGACTTTACGTTCAGGAATGCCAATATAAATGACTATATTCCATGTGCAGAGCTTTTAGTGCAAAAAGGATTTAAAGTTTTGAAAATGGGATTCTCGGAAATCCAACAGAAGTCTTCAGGGGATTCCATTAGCATCTTCATTGACCCCTCAAAAGATGAAAAGTACCGACCATGGATTGAGGCTTATTTATTTAAACACTGCGCGTTTTGCGTCGGAATGATGACCGGAGGAACTCTCTACGCGTCTATTTTTTCTCGCCCGGTTCTTTGGACTGATATTTTCTGGCGAGGAATTCCAGTAGGAAAAAAAACAGATATGATTGTTCCTAAATTAATCTTACGAGTGGAAAAAGACGAACGGGAAAAAAATATATTAGATCTTGTTGAAGTAAGGAAACTGGGCCCGCCCCCTGGTAATAATTGGAATCATTTTGCAAAACTTGGCCTGAAAGTTCAAAACTGTTCACGGGACGAGCTGTCCAATGCCGTCTTAGATATGATTTCTTTTCTAAAAACGGGAAAATACTTTCAGTCCAAACAAGACAGAGAAAATCACAAAAGGTTTTCAGCCATACATTATAAAAAAGTGAAAAGAACTATCAATACTCCAACAAGATTAGCTCCATCATGGGCAAAGAAGTATTCAAAGCTAATATCTCCGGGAAAACCATTAGAAAGCCGTCAGTTTGTCTATAATAAGTTCTGGCAAAGACAATCCAATGATGAATATCTTTTCAATAAGACATTTGATGTAAAGAAAACTTCATCACTTTTTTTAAAGGCGAAAAGGAATTTCAAGAAAACTTAATTAACTTGATTGAAAAAATGCTAAATAAGTCTATTACAAAAAATACATATTCAAAAGGAAGAAAACGTATAAAAATCTCCTTCTTTGGATCCGTGAGAAATGACTGGGAACACGTGCCGCGATTACTTAATAGGATCGAATCGATTCTTTGGTTTGCACCCAAAGTAATTATTCCCATCGACGACTTTAGCCGCGAAATATAAGTTGAGTATGCCTAAATTCCAAAACTGAGTACAGGCCTCGTTTTCGCCCCGGTTGAAAGAGATCTGCGCATGACTTTCCAGGCTGATTTGTATACTGTGGAGATTTCCGTGAGAAACGAGCCATACATACCCGAACTGGAACTTATCCGTGCTCTTATTGCCTCTTGTGAGCCAATCGGCAACATCCTAGGGTGTGTGTTATTGAAACCATTAGTTCGTTAGATGATCCGCGTTGCTGATTACATTATTGATAAACTAGCCAAAAATGCTATCGGTCATGTCTTTATGGTGACTGGTGGCGCTTCGATGCACCTTAATGATGCCTTCGGACGAGAATCAAGGATCAAGAAGGTTTTCTGTCATCATGAACAGTCCTGCGCGATGGCTGCGGAGTCGTATTTCAGGGTTTCCAACCGAATCGCCGCAGTCAATGTGACGGCCGGTCCCGGAGCTACCAATGCGATCACCGGAGTCTACGGAGCCTATGTCGACTCAATGGCAATGATCGTTCTCTCCGGACAGTCGAAG
>B570J29032_109959126_pt1 | contig 18637 bp, 15 predicted proteins | sample LakMenEpi16Nov12_FD_29032 | JGI IMG/M metagenome (IMG submission 29032) | reverse complement strand
CGACGGCGATGGCCTGTCTTGTTCTTGTAACGAAGGATGTCGATCTTTGGACCCTTAACTTCGTCGATAACTTCGCCAGTTACCTTGATAGCTGAAAGAACTTTTGGATCTGTTGTGACATTTGCGCCATCAACAACGAGGAGAGCTGGGAATGAAACTGATGCACCAGCAGCAGCGTCGATGCGATCGACGGTGATGGTCTCGCCAACAGTAACTTTCTCCTGGCGTCCGCCAGCTTTAACGATTGCGTACATGCTCATTGCCTCAGTTCTAGTAATTATCTACGCCTTAACCACCTTAAGTAGTGGTGAGGCAGACGCTAAGGGTACGGATTTCGTACCCCATGGGTCAAATTGGGGTGGAATTTAAGCGGTTATGACCCCGGAGCTCGCTGCCCTGCGGCGGCGCTTTCCCTTGGGAGTAATGACTGCCTCGGCTTCTTCGGGTGCTTCTTCATTTAACGTCTCATGGAATTCGTGGTCTGTCGCACTATCTTCTTCAACATCTGGGTGATGTGCACTCTGTGAATTCACTTGTGGCATTGGTGCTTTCATCTTTACTGGATCCATATGAACATGGATTCCACGACCATTACATGAATCACATGTTGTTGAGAATGCTTCGATGAGGCCTTGTCCAACACGCTTACGTGTCATTTGAACTAAGCCAAGTGATGTCACTTCAGCAACTTGATGCTTAGTGCGATCGCGGCCAAGGCATTCAACAAGTCTGCGAAGAACAGCATCTCGGTTAGATTCAAGAATCATGTCGATGAAGTCAATAACAACGATTCCACCTAAGTCGCGCAGACGAAGTTGACGAGCAATTTCTTCTGCAGCTTCCAAGTTGTTCTTTGTTACAGTCTCTTCAAGATTTCCGCCCTTACCGATGAATTTACCGGTGTTGACATCAATCACAATCATCGCTTCGGTGCGGTCGATAACAAGGGATCCACCTGAAGGCAGATAAACCTTGCGATCAAATGCTTTAGCAAGTTGTTCTTCGACTCGGTAATCTGCGAAGAGATCGCCTTTACCTGCATACTTTTCAATCTTTGAAACAAGTTCTGGGGCGATGGAACCGAGATATGAACTGATTTCATCCCATGCTTCATTACCTTGAATGATGAGCTTGCGGAAATCTTCGTTGAAGATGTCGCGAATAACACGGACTGCAAGATCTGGCTCTGAGAGCAACAAGGTAGGTGCATGGAAGTTAGGGTTTTCAGACTTCTGAAAAATATCATCCCATTGAGCCTTGAGGCGCTCGACATCTGCTGTGAGTTCAACTTCAGAAACTCCTTCGGCAGCAGTACGAACAATCACACCAGCTGTATCAGGAATTAGATTCTTCAAAATTGACTTAAGTCGTGTGCGCTCTGATTCAGGAAGTCTCTTTGAGATTCCGCTCATGCCGCCACCTGGAACGTAAACAACGTAGCGTCCTGGCAATGAAATCTGGCTTGTAAGGCGAGCGCCTTTTTGACCAATTGGATCCTTGGTTACTTGTACAAGAACTGGTTGACCAGTCTTAAGAACCATTTCAATTTTGCGTGGTTCGGATTCAGAGATACCAGCAGCATCCCAATTAACTTCACCTGCATAGAGAACCGCGTTACGGCCCTTGCCGATATCTACGAATGCAGCTTCCATTGAAGGAAGAACGTTCTGAACGCGACCGAGATAAACGTTTCCAACGTAGGAAACATTGGCGTTACGGTTTACATAGTGCTCAACCATCACGTTATCTTCAATAACGGCAATTTGAATACGGTCTCCCACTTGGCGGACGACCATCTCGCGATCAACGTTTTCGCGGCGTGCTAAGAATTCGCCATCTGTAATAATTGTTCCGCGACGACGATATGGCTCGCGGTATTCGCGTGATTCTCCACGGTCGCGACCACGTTCACGGCGATTACGAGTTCCTCGCTCTGTGCGATCACGCGTTGGGCGCTCACTCTTTTCGCGAACTTCACGGACTTTAACGACAGTTACTACGCCATCTTCATCAATTACTTCACCTGGAGTTACACCTTCACCCGTTGCGCGACGGCGACGGCGACGGCGATGAGTTGTTCCTTCGCCGCTCTCTGAAGAATCTTCAGAAGCTTCGTCAGAATCTTCATCTGAAGTAGATTTAGAATCTTCTTGGTTATCTACGCCATCACCTTGTGACTTGCGGCGTCCACGACCTCCGCGACGGCGATTACGGCGATTACGACCACCGCGACCATCAGAATCATCACCATCAGCACTTGGGGCTGCAGATTCTTCTGCTGGTTCAGCTTTCGCAGCAGCTTTCTTTGCACGCTTTGGAGCAACGGCATCTACTGGGGCCGCTTGGAAGATTGGCACCGGAATCGATGCTGCCTTCTTGCGCGTCTTTGGAGCTGCATCACCTTCGGTTGTTTCTACAACTTCAGCAGCATCTTTACTTTTACTTTTCTTTACCGCACGTTTGCGCGGTGATTTTGGCTCGATAGCCATGGCACCAAATCCTTTAATAAAACCTAAGTTGAATAATCTTCTGTGTTAGTCCGCCGCAGGCGCGATAAGGATCGCTGGCCGCGCTGAACTGTTGGGATAAGTATGACAGATGAAAGGGGCGAAACCTATTTTGAGCGTGATTTAGCTTCGGTGGCTTGCATGAACATTCTGCAACAGCCCAAAACCAATGAGGTTGGCAAACATGCTCGAACCTCCATAGGAAAGAAACGGTAAAGGCACGCCCGTCATCGGCATCAGACCAAGGGTCATGCCCACATTTTCAAATATCTGAAAAGCAAACCATGCAATTACGCCCGTGCATACAAGTGTCCCGTAGGGGTCCGTCGATCGACGTGCAATTCCAAATGCTCGCATCAAAATAGTGAGGAGCAACAAAATGATTATTCCGCTACCGATAAATCCAAGCTGTTCGCCAGCAACTGTAAAGATAAAGTCGGTCTGTTGTTCTGGCACAAATCGACCATTTGTTTGAGGTCCATCAAATAATCCAGTTCCAATTAATCCACCTGAGCCGACGGTAATTCTGGCTTGTCGCAACTGATAACCAGCGCCTTGTGAATCCGCACTGGGATCTACAAATGATTGAAGACGCTTCACCTGGTAATCACTAATTACTCCGGCCTTGACTGCAACAAAGCCACCAATGATTGCGAGCAAAATCAAACCAACAACCCATCGAGTTGGCGCACCCGAGACTGCCAAAATTGTGACTACAGATGCGCTAATAATGAAAACTGTGCCCATGTCAGGCTGTCTGAGAATTAAGAAAATAGGAATTGCAGCAACTGCAAGGGCTTTTAGGATGTCACTACTGGATGGTTCGTCAGAGTCATGGGTGCGCTCTGAGAGCAACATTGATATTCCAATGATGATAGAAATCTTTGCAATTTCTGCTGGCTGAATTTGGAATCCACCCGGCAGTGGAATCCAAGCCCGCGCACCGTTCACTTCACTTCCCAATCCGGGAATTAAAACAAAGACCAGACCGGCAACTCCCGCCAACCAGATAAATGGTGTGTACGCACGCAATAAGCGGTAATCAATAATGGTTGTCCCCCATGCAAGGGCGATACCAATCACGATGTTGATTACGTGGCGCTTTAAGTAATACTCAGGATCTAGTCCGTTTCTTGCATACCAATCCCGCGTTGCCGCATAGACGAGCAGTGTTCCAATAACAAGTAGTGCTGCTACTGCACCAGTGAGAATCGGATCAAAGCCTGAAAAAATTGAAGTGCTTCGAGCGCGGCGATAAGGGTTTCGGTTTGTGAATGTACTCATTACTTCGTTACCGCCCCTTCTGGATTAAGAGTTGATGCACTTGGTTTAGTTACAGGTGAAATCTTAGGCAACTTTACTGGTGGCTTCCCCTTAGGAAATAGCGCGAGTTCTGGTTTCACAGTATTTCCTTGTACACCAAAGAGCGCTTCATAAATTTTCTTTACTCCGGCACCAGATGTACTTGCACCGAAACCACCTTGGCTCACCATCATCACAACTGCATACTGCGGGTTCTTATAAGGAGCATAGGATGCATACCAAGATGTATCTGACTTAAGAGATCCATTTAAGTTCTTTCCGAAGACTTGAGCAGTACCGGTCTTTCCCGCAGTCGGCACAGCAAAGTTTGAGAAGAGCCCCGCTGATGTACCTGTCAAAGTAACTTCATGGAGTGAAGCTTGAAGAAATTTGAGAGTCGCCTTATCTACTCCGATATCACCTAACTTCTCTCCCTCGAAACTCTTAATGAGCTTGCCTTCTGTACTGACGATTGCCTTGGCCACTGTTGGTTTCCAGAGTGTTCCACCGTTAGCTATTGCTGCATACATCTGCGTTAATTTAATTGGAGTGATAACAGAATCGCCTTGTCCAATTGAGAAGTTAACAGCATCGCCAGCTCGAACTTTGTCACCATCGAGGCAATTTTCTCGTGCTAGCTGGAGCAAGAATGTGGTCTGCTGTGCCTTAGTTGCCCGATCTTTGTAGTTGCAGTAAAAATCTTTATTTTGTTCATGCCATTGTTGGCGCCATTCGCGATTAGCTAGGCGCCCTGTTGATTCAGAAGGTAGATCTACGCCGGTTTTCTCCCCCATCTGGAATCGTTCTGCAGCTTTAAAGAAGTAATCATTAGGTGATGATTTCGGCTTTAATCCACCATCGCGCAGCCATTCGTCGAAAGCAATGCGATACCAAATTGTGTCGCAGGAAATGGCTATGGCCGTTTTCAGGCCGATAGTTCCTTGCGCCTTGCTCTCAAAGTTCTTAAATGCGCGAGTACCCACCTGAACCTCAGATGGACATTCATATCTCTTATTTAAGTCATAGCCTGCATCTTTAGCTGCAATCAGTGAAACTGCTTTAAATGTTGACGCCGGTGCATAGAGAGCTTGTAGCGAACGATTAAGTGCGGGAACACCTTTGGCTTCACTGTATAAAGCATTTGCTTCGGCGACAGTTAATCCGCGTTCATACGCATTAGGGTCGAATGTTGGATAAGAAGCAATAGCTAAAATTTGTCCATTGTGTACATCCATTACAACTGCGGCTCCACCATCGGCTGGATAACCAGATGAACGTGCACGCAGAACAGCTTCGCCAAGCGCTTTCTCTGTTGCAGATTGAAGTCTTACATCAAGGCTTGTAATCAAGTGGCTTCCTGCAACCGGTTTTGTATTTTGACTTGTATTAGTAACCGCTTCTTTGCGATCGACAATAAATGTTTTAATACCGGGAGTTCCGCGTAGATACTCGTCATATTTAATTTCGAGTCCAGCTTTTCCAATAGATTCTGATCGGAAATATGAGCGGCCATTTTCACCGGCTAAATCACCTTCAGTCAGTGGCCCCACATACCCAAGTACGTGACCTCCATTAACTCCAACGGTATCTGGATAGTTTCTAATCGCTATCGGGGTTGCAGAAATTCCTGGGTAGCGATCTGAGCGCTCAACAATTCTTAACGCAATTTCTGGATCTGCAGATTTAGTGATTGGAATAGGTTGAAAACGCGAACCAGTCCAGCATCCTGCTTTCTGTCCTCGAGGAAGTTCTCCGCATAATCTGGTTCGTTGCCACACATCGGTAAATTTCAAATCTAGTAACTTCACAAGATCACGCAAAACAGCATCACCCTTATCGGGCAATTTATCAATTTTGGTGCGATCGACAGTGATTGCAAGGCCAACTTTGTTCAAGGCAAGAGGAACGCCCGAAGAGTCAACAATAAACCCACGATTTGCAGGCGTTACAACGTCACGGCTTTGAATGCTCAGTGCTGCATCGCGGTACGTTGGTCCTGCTGCTACCTGTAAATAAAAGAGTCTCCCCAATAAAGCAAGCATAAGCGAGGCAATAAATATCTGAATGACGAGCAGATTTAGCCGAGAGCGCTGATTCATAGAAGCGAACGCGTTCCAAAGATATTTGAATGAGTAAAACTAATCACCTTAAGAACCAACGGTGAAATTATTGCGGTCCAGAAAGCAGATCCTGCAAGCAAGAAGAAGATATGCGAAGTGCTGCCAGCTTCTTGCCCTAGCAAGAGTCCAAGAATAAGAAACACACATTGACTCGCGACAACGCCGATAGTCGTAATTAATACGATGTTAATTGGATTAGCGCGAATATTGTCATCGCCATAACCCAGAAATGCCACAGTAAATCCTGCAAGGATTAATACAAGAGTCCAATGACCCATTGGTCCCGGTGCACTCTGGGATAGATCCATCAATATTCCTGCGCCGAAACCGGTAAGCGCGCCAATCTCAGGAGTGCTCATCGCTGCCCAGATAAGTGTAAAGATCAGTAAGAGAGAGAATCCTCCGAATGGGAGTCTTAACTGTGTAACTACCGACTCTTGCAGAATGAAAACAAAGGCGAAAATCGGAATCGATAATAAATATCTACGAAGTGCCATGGTTATCTTTTTGCACTTGATTTAGCTGGACTTGATTTAGCGGGACTTGGTGACTGTGAAGCTGTTGCAGTATCCGGGCTTGCATACACGGTCACAGTTGGAAGCGGAGTTGGGCGTGGTTTTGCAGGTACGAGCACATCTCTAGGATCAGTTTTTGGATTCGATACCACAACTGCAACAACACCTAACGTTGAGAAATGTGCAAAAAACTTTACATCTGCCGTTTGTGATACCGCACCAGGTGAGTTATCTACAGAAGTAACTTCACCAATAGGCACACCTGGAACGAAGGGGCGACCACTTTGACTTCCGCGGGCAAGCAAAACATCTCCGACCTTTACTTGTGTGGTGTTATCGAGAAGTTGCAGAACTCCCTTTCGGGTTCCCTGGCCGCTAAGGATTCCGATCTGTTGAGTTCCGGCAACGCGCGCACCTATGCGAAATGCGGGATCAGATGCTAATTGAACGAGAGCACTATTTGAGTACGCAGTTTTTACAACACCGACTAAACCAAATCCAGATATGACAGTCATGTTCGGTGTGATGCCAGAGGTAGTACCTGCATCAATTGAAATCGTTTGAGTAAAGGATGTACTAGAACCTTGCGAAATGACCCTTGCGCTGACAACTTTGTACTCGGCTGTTCCTGCAAGATCTAGCACGCTCTTAAGCTGCGTTAACTGAGCATCTGCAATTTTTCTATTCTGCAGCCTGCTGCGAAGTTTTTCATTTTCAGCTTTGAGGTTATTGATCTGATTCTGAGTGCGCCCAAGGTGGGTGACATCAGATACAAAGTTGCGAAAGGGTTTTACCGCCCAAGATCCCAATTTTTGAACCGGAGTAAGTGCTGTCTGGGTACCAGTGCGCACTCCATCAATTACTGCGACTCCGCGTAAATCTAAAGTAATCAGAAATAGCGAAGTAACGATAAGAACAATGATGAGTAAGCGACCGCGGTTGTCGCCGCCGTAGCGCACTTGGTATTACCTACCGACGAGGCTCGGAGATCAAAACCTTTTCAAGGGCTTCAAACTCTTCAATACATTTTCCAGAACCTTCTACAACTGCATCCAGTGGACGGTCTGCAATATGAATTGGCATACCTGTCTCTTTACGTAGGCGCTCATCGAGCCCCTTAAGAAGCGCGCCGCCACCTGTAAGAACGATTCCACGATCCATAAGATCTGAAGCAAGCTCTGGTGGGCACTTATCTAGAGTTGCCTTAACAGCGTTAATAATCTGATTAACAGGCTCTTCTAGTGCTTTACGAATCTCTGCAGCAGTGACAACGATTGTCTTTGGAAGACCTGTTGCAAGATCGCGACCACGAATTTCTGCATCATTTTCACCTTGGAGTGGGTATGCAGAACCGATTGCCATCTTGATTTCTTCAGCTGTGCGCTCTCCGAGAAGTAGTGAGTATTCGCGCTTAGTCCAGTTAATAATCGATTGATCTAGCTCATCGCCACCAATACGAATTGAAAGAGCTGTCACGATTCCACCAAGTGAAATCACAGCAACTTCAGTAGTACCGCCACCGATATCGACAACCATGTTTCCTGTTGGTTCGTGAATTGGTAGACCTGCACCAATTGCCGCAGCCATTGGTTCTTCAATGATGTAAACCTTACGAGCACCTGCTGCGTAACCAGCATCCTTAACTGCGCGCTGTTCCACACCAGTAATACCTGATGGAACGCAGACAACAATTCTTGGCTTTGCTAAGTAGCTACGACGGTGCACTTTCTGGATGAAGTAACGGAGCATGCGCTCTGTTGTATCGAAGTCTGCAATTACTCCATCTTTAAGTGGACGAATTGCAACAATATTTCCTGGAGTACGGCCAATCATCTTCTTCGCTTCAAGACCGACAGCGAGAATTCCGCCTGTATCTTGATTGACTGCTACAACTGAAGGCTCATTAAGAACGATGCCACGACCGCGTACATACACAAGCGTGTTCGCAGTTCCTAGGTCAACCGCCATGTCGCGGCCAATGAATGACATTCTGTTAGACATTTATTTCCCCTCGAAGAAGATAGCTATTTCACGAGCTGCAGATTCAGGTGAATCTGAACCGTGAACAATATTTTGAACAACTTTGGTTCCTTGGTCGCGCGCAAGATCGCCGCGAATTGTTCCCGGTGCAGCAACTGTTGGATCTGTTACTCCTGCTAACGAACGGAAACCTTCGATGACGCGATTGCCCTCTGCTACAAGAGCAACAATAGGCCCTGACATCATGAACTCAACAAGAGGTTCGAAGAATGGTTTCCCTTGATGTTCTGCGTAATGCTTTTCAAGGAGCGCACGATCTGCTTGCAACATGCGTAGAGCAGAAATTTTGTAGCCCTTTGATTCGATTCGAGAAATAACTTCTCCGACCAAACCGCGTGCAACGCCGTCTGGCTTAACTAGGACCAAAGTTTTTTCTGTGCTCACAGGGTGCAGTCTATTAGGGGTTGGGCGTGCGTGTTGCCATGAGGGCTGCGCGGGCAGCCTCGCCCTTGCGCCCGACGATGATGGCGGCAATCCAGAGTCCCCCGAAAACTAGCCCCACTATGGCCATTGAAGGAACGACGACCGCATAACCGATCACCAAAAACTGCAGTATCGAGCCAAGAATCCAACCGGTGCGTTTCTTGAGAAGTCCCGGGGTGAGAAGTAGGAGGATAGAGATAATCGTTCCAGCGATAATTGTTGAAGGCTCGTCATAATCCTTGGCGAGCAACATAGCAAAGCACATAACAAAAAATTCCATTACAAGAACTGCTGAACCTAGAACGCGCATCGGTTGCTCCTTAAGCAAATTTCTTTCGTAGATAAGTACGGGCTTCGCCCACTGAAACTACAGAACCAGTGATAAGTATGCCAATCGAATCTTCACTGAGTGGGCGCACTGTGTCTTTGATGGCTTTTTCAATGGCGAGTTCAAGAGTGTCAGCTGCGAAGACACGATCTGCACCAAAGGTTTCTATTGCAATTTTTTCGAGCTCTGAAACTTTCATTGACCGCGAAGAAGAGTTAGCGGTCACGATGATTGAATCCATAACTTGCTCTAGCTCTAGCAAGATCCCGGCGACATCTTTATCGCCCATGGAAGCCACTATCCCGATGACTTCATCGAAGGTGAATTCACTCTGGATCGTCTCTGCAATTGCGGCAGCCCCATGTGGATTGTGCGCTGCATCGAGAATAATCGTCGGGTCGCGATGAATCACTTCGCAGCGACCCGGAGAAGTGACATGAGCAAAACCCTCACGCACGGCTTCAATATCTAACTCTTGATCACCGAAAAATGCTTCGACGGCCACTAGCGCTGCGGCCGCGTTAGACGCCTGATGCTTTCCGTGAAGCGGTAAGAAAATATCTTCGTAGGTATCTTTTGCGCCCTGAATGGTGAGCAGTTGGCCACCCACTGCCAGGGATCGTGAAAGCACCGAATACTCAACGCCTTCGCGGACAACATCAGCACCGACACTTGCTGCCTTTTTTAACAACTCTTTTGCAGCTTCAGGTTCTTGCTGCGCCAAAACTACGAACCCTGACTCTTTAATAATTCCTGCTTTTGTTTGCGCAATTTCGGTCAGGGTCTCTCCAAGGTATTCGGTGTGGTCTAGATTAATTGGCATCATCACAGAAACATCAGCAGAGACAACATTGGTTGCATCCCACTCGCCACCCATACCTACTTCGATAACACCTACATCTATTGGGTGTTCAGCAAAGGCCACGAAAGCCAGTGCTGTCATTGCCTCGAAGAAAGAAATTGGGTGTTCAAACTTTGAATCCATCATGTCTAGATAGGCGGCAATGTCGTTGTAAGAAAATATTGCTTCCTTGGGATTAATTGGTTGGCCATTAATTGAAATTCTCTCGAGAAAAGATTCAAGGTGAGGACTTGTAAATCGCCCGGTGCGAAGTCCCATTTCAAAGAGCAATGAATCAATCATGCGAGATGTCGTGGTCTTTCCGTTTGTTCCACCAATATGAATCGTTGGGTACGTTAACTGCGGAGATCCAAGTACATCTACAAGAGCAGCGATGCGTTCAAGAGTTGGTTCAATGCGCGTCTCTGGCCAGCGAGCTAATAGTTTCTGCTCGATGGCATCAATGAGAACCTGATCTTCAGGTGAAATATTTTCCATTACTTTAATGTAGCGAGTTGAGTAGTGATTCGCTCGATATCGGCAGATGTTGCAGCCATGCGCTCTTTGATTTCGGCAACAACGCTTGCTGGGGCTTTAGCCATAAATCCTTCGTTACTCAGCTTTACTTCTGCAGTTTTCATATCCTTGTGTGCAGTCGCTAAATCTTTCTCAAGTCGTGCACGCTCTGCAACAACATCTACAGTTCCGGAAAGATCTAGTTCGACCTTGACAGAACCAATTTCAACGGATGCGCTAGGAGTAAATTCTTTCAGCTCAAGTTTGAGAACGAATGCCATGGCACTTGCATATGCAGTGATATCAGCAGGAGCAATAAACTTGCCGGGAATTTTCTGGCTTAGCTTAACGCCCTGGTCGTTTCTGAAACGGCGAACTTCGGTGATGATTTTCTGAAGCTCTGCAACGACTGCTTCAGACTTTGTATCGACATTCTTTGATTCTGCACTTGGCCACTGGGCTGTAACAAGAGTTTCAAGTCCTGTGAATGTCGTCCATAGTTCTTCAGTAATAAATGGCATCACTGGATGCAGCAATCTAAATAAAGTATCTAAAACGTGGCCTAGTACGCGTTGTGAGGATGCTGCATTTCCTGATGCAAATGCTTCCTTCGAAAGTTCGAGGTACCAGTCGCAAAGATCGTCCCATGCAAAGTGATAGATAACTTCGCATGCACGTGCGAACTCATAGCTCTCGAGTAAGGCTGTGTATTCAGAAGTCGTTTGGCTCAGACGAGAGAGAGCCCACTTATCAATTGCCGATAGCGATTCTGTTGGTGGAAGTGGCCCTTCAATAGTTGCGCCGTTCATCATTGCAAAACGGGTTGCGTTCCAGAGCTTTGTTGCGAAGTTACGAGATCCTGCAATCCAATCTTCTGCAAGAGCTTGATCTTTGCCAGGATTTGATCCGCGAGCCAAAGTAAATCGAAGGGCATCGGCGCCGTACTTATCAATGAATTCGAGCGGATCGACTACATTGCCACGAGATTTGGACATCTTCTTTCCGAATTGGTCACGCACAAGTCCATGTAAAACAATTGTGTGAAACGGTGCAACACCATCCATCGCAAAGAGACCGAACATCATCATTCGTGCAACCCAGAAGAACAAAATGTCATATCCTGTTACAAGAACGCTCGTTGGATAGAACTTCTTCACATCATCAGTGTTGTTCGGCCAACCAAGAGTAGAAAATGGCCATAGCGCAGATGAGAACCATGTATCCAGCACATCTGGGTCTTGCGTATATCCCGCGGGCGCAGTTTCGCCGGGTCCGACAACTACAACTTCGCCGTTCGGTCCATACCAAACTGGAATTCGATGACCCCACCACAACTGACGAGAAATACACCAGTCGTTGAGATTATCTACCCAATCAAAATAACGAGGTGCGAGTTCTGCTGGTTCAATTTTTACTCGACCATCGCGCACAGCATCGCCTGCAGCTTTTGCCAATGAATCAACTTTTACAAACCATTGCTTTGAAAGTCGTGGCTCCACAGTTGTATCGCAACGAGAGCAATGACCAACTGCGTGAATATAAGGCCGTTTTTCAGCAACGATGCGTCCAAGCTCTTTCAGCTTTGCAACCACAGCGACGCGAGCATCGAATCGATCCATTCCGTCGAATTCAGTACCGGTTCCGGCCATAACACCATGTTCATTCATGATCACAACGAAAGGAACGTTATGGCGCATAGCCATTTCAAAGTCATTTGGATCATGTGCAGCGGTTACTTTTACAGCACCTGTACCGAAATCGGGATCGACAAGTTCATCAGCGATGATCGGGATCATGCGATTAACCAATGGCAGAAGGACTTCGGTGCCGACCAGGTGCTTATAACGCGGGTCGTCAGGGTGAACTGCAACTGCGCCGTCTCCCATCATGGTTTCAGCACGCGTTGTTGCTACAACAATGCTTTGTTCGCCATCGCCATATCGCACTGAAACAAATTCGCCAGCATCATCTTGGTGTTCGACTTCAATATCTGACAGTGCAGTCAAGCAGCGAGGGCACCAGTTGATAATTCGCTCTGCGCGATAAATAAGTCCTTGATCAAATAACTTCTTGAAGATTGTAAGAACTGCTTGCGAAAGATTTTCATCCATCGTAAATGCTTCACGTGACCAGTCGACCGAATCTCCGAGACGCTTCATCTGGCCAAGAATTTGCCCGCCAGATTCGGCTTTCCATTCCCAGACTTTCTTTACAAAATCTTCGCGTCCCAAATCATGTCGAGTTAAGCCTTGCTGAGCTAACTGCTTCTCAACAACGTTCTGCGTCGCGATTCCTGCGTGGTCCATGCCAGGTAACCAGAGCGCTTCGAAACCTTGCATACGCTTTAAACGAGTTAAGCAATCCTGCAATGTTTGATCAAGTGCGTGCCCGATATGTAAGTTGCCAGTTACGTTAGGTGGCGGAATAACAATGGTGAATGGTTCTTTAGAAGATTTCGCATCTGCTGTGAAATAACCAGCATCGATCCATTTTTTATAAAGGGGGCCTTCGATATCACCCGGCGTAAATGCCGCAGCTAGTTCACGCTTATCGGAGGACATGGAGCGCAGTCTAGTTTACGTTTTAGGCGCTTTTCTCCTCAGAACTCTTCTCGCGTCGAGATGAGCGCTTTGGAATATCTCCGGTACGCGGAGCCAAGGTTGGAGCCGCGTTTTCGGTAATGCATGCTTTTTCAATCGTTACCTTTGCAATATCTGTACGGCTTGGAATGTCATACATAACGCCAAGAAGTACTGATTCCATGATGGCGCGAAGTCCGCGAGCACCAGTGCCGCGATCAAGTGCGAGATCTGCAACTGATTCAAGTGCTTCTGCTGAAAATTCGAGTTCTACATCATCTAGATCAAAGAGCTTTTGATACTGCTTCACGAGTGCATTCTTTGGCTCTGTAAGAATCTGCATCAGCGCTGGCTTATCAAGATTCTCAACGCTTGTTAGTACTGGCAGACGTCCAATGAATTCAGGAATCATTCCAAACTTAAGTAAATCTTCTGGCATGACATCAGAGAAAATATCCTTGCGGTTCTTCTCTGCTGAGGATTGCAGCTCTGCACCAAATCCAACTCCTGCTGATCCACTGCGTGCTTCGATAATTTTATCTAGACCTGCAAATGCTCCACCGACAATGAAGAGGACATTTGTTGTATCTATCTGAATAAATTCCTGGTGTGGATGCTTACGTCCACCCTGTGGTGGAACTGATGCAACTGTTCCTTCTAGAATTTTAAGAAGTGCTTGCTGCACGCCTTCGCCAGAAACATCTCGCGTGATTGATGGGTTCTCTGATTTACGAGCGACCTTATCGATTTCATCGATGTAGATGATTCCGGTCTCTGCTTTCTTTACATCGTAATCTGCGGCTTGAAGAAGTTTAAGCAAAATATTTTCAACATCTTCGCCAACGTAACCGGCTTCTGTAAGAGCTGTTGCATCCGCAATTGCAAAAGGCACATTGAGCATGCGCGCCAAAGTTTGAGCCATAAGCGTCTTGCCACACCCGGTTGGTCCTAGAAGAAGAATGTTTGACTTCGCGAGTTCGATGCCATCTTCGTTTCGAGTATCGCCCGATTGAACTCGCTTGTAGTGGTTGTAGACAGCAACTGAAAGTGATTTCTTAGCGCGATCTTGACCGATTACATACTGATCTAGAAATTCAAAGATAGCTTGTGGCTTTGGAAGTTCACTTAAGCCAAGTGAGGATGCTTCCGAAAGTTCTTCAACAATGATCTCGTTACAGAGCTCGATGCATTCGTCGCAGATATAAACACCTGGACCTGCAATCAGTTTCTTAACTTGCTTCTGAGTCTTCCCGCAGAAAGAACATTTCAAGAGGTCGTTAGCCTCGCCAATTCGTGTGGACATGGGTCAATAGTAGTTTTTCGCTCAGAGTTATGATGCTTGAATCAGGCTTTACTTTGTTCGCCTATAGATGAATACGGCGGACGAGATGACTTCATCTCTTTAACACCTGGCACAAGCAGTGTGATGGCGCAGATAAAGAGATGGAAAACTGCAATTCCGATGAGTAGCTCTCGTTCTCCAAATAGGGAGACCATCGGACCAGCTAACGCCATTCCGAGTGGCATTAATCCGACTGAACCCATGTAATCAATACTGAATACTCGCCCCTGATATTCGGCAGGAACTTCACGTTGTACTTGCGTCGCCCAGAATGCTTCCCAAGGTCCGACGGAGAATCCGGCGGCGAAATATGCAAGGAAGATTAACCATTTTGGTGCTGGGAATGCGAGTACAAGTGGCGCAAGAATGAATAAGCCCCAGACAACAACCGATACAAGTCCGGGATTTTTTACCTTTGTCTTTATACAGATGATTGCTGATATCGCTCCACCCGCACTGAAGAGTGCAGCCGAGGCTGCATAGACAGTTGCTGTACCGAATTCACGTTTAGTTATAACTGGAAGGAGTACATTCTCGACGCCAATTACCATCATGAGTTGTACAGATGCCATCAAGATCATTGCTGCAATCCACTTGTAATACCAAACCACACGCAGACCTTCGCGCATCTCAGTAATAAATCTATTCTTGTTATCAGGATTAGCAATGACCGGTCCCTCGTCGATGCGCACTAAGAGAACTGCTCCAAGTAAGAAGAAGACTGAAGTCGCAACAAATGTAGCGTGAGTTCCAAGTGCAACCACAATGACTCCCGCGATTCCAGGACCTGCGATGTTAGAGCCTTTGAGCGCAATCCCTCGCAAAACATTTCCTGCCGGAAGCAATCGATCGGGCAGAATACTTGGAATGATTGCCCCTGATGCTGGGCCACCAAACGCATCACTTACTCCCATGAGAACAACAATTCCACCCAGTATCAACATTGAAACATTTTCTGGATTGATAAAAATTACAACGCTTCCCATAATTGCTCGGAAGCCATCTGCAAAAATAAGAATTGTTTTTCTAGGAATTCGATCGACCCATACTCCACCAATCGGGGCCAACAGAACACCCGACAAGACGCGAGCAGCCAAGATCAGTCCGAGTGTTGATGCGCTTCCACCCGCATCAAGAACTGTGACAACGAGAGCGACAGGAAAGGCTGCCATCGCAACATTTGTGAGAATTCCAGAGATCATCAAATTGCGATAGGACGGGAAAGATAAAAGAGCGCCTGGTTCGAAATATTTTTTTAGCATATTCGAACCAAACGCCCCTTTAATAAGTAAATACGATTAAGGCTTGGCCTTTCGTGATGCCATAACCTTATCGATAATTCCGTATTCCACTGCTTCTGCAGCGGTCAGAATCTTGTCGCGTTCGATATCTTTCTCGATTTCCTCGACAGTCTTATTTGAATGCTTTGCAAGCATTGTTTCAAGAAGTCCGCGCATACGCATGATCTCGCGTGCCTGGATTTCGATATCTGATGCTTGTCCGCCACCTTCAGATGAAGGCTGATGAATCAAGATACGTGAATGCTCGAGGCCATAACGCTTGCCCTTTGTTCCACCAGCAAGAATGATCGCAGCAGCTGATGCTGCTTGTCCAAGACAGATAGTTGTGATGTCTGGACGAACAAATTGCATAGTGTCATAAATAGCGGTGAGTGCAGTAAATGAGCCTCCAGGTGAGTTGATATAAATTGAAATATCACGATCTGGATCCATTGATTCGAGCGTCAGCAACTGTGCCATTACATCGTTTGCAACAGTGTCATCGATTGCTTGACCCAAGAAGATGATGCGCTCTTCGAATAATTTTGTGTATGGGTCTAGGCGCTTAAATCCGTACGCAGTCTTCTCTTCAATAGTTGGAAGAACGTAGCGGTTCGTAATTTCTTGAATGTGCTTCATTACTTCTTACCTCCCGCGATTTGGCCTTCGTTTGTTGCAATGTGATCGATGAATCCGTAAGCCAATGCATCCTTTGCATTAAACCAATTATCGCGATCTGAATCAGCAATGATTTTCTCAAGAGGCTGACCAGTGTGCTTGGCGTTGAGCTCTGACATTGTCTGCTTTGTGATTGCCATCTGTTCTGCCTGAATACGAATATCTGTTGCAGTTCCGCCGATGCCACCAAGTGGCTGGTGCATCAAGATGCGTGCATGTGGAGTTGCGTAGCGCTTTCCAGGTGCACCAGCTGTAAGCAAGAACTGACCCATTGATGCAGCCATTCCCATTGCAACTGTTGCAACATCATTCTTGATGTAATGCATCGTGTCGTAAATCGCCATGCCTGCCGTTACTGATCCACCAGGTGAATTGATGTAAAGGTAAATATCTTTCTCAGCATCTTCTGCGGCAAGAAGAAGCATCTGCGCACAAATAGCGTTTGCCATTTCATCACGTACTTCGCCCGCTAGAAAGATGATTCGCTCACGAAGTAAACGGCTATAAATCTGATCGCCGAGTCCTAATGATTCTGAGCCGACTGAACGGGCAACATGTGTGTTGTCCTGTGGGTTAATAAAATCCACGTTTCATCCTTCCAATAACTCTTGCTTGAATTGACCTTGATTCTTGATTGAACTTTGGCCCTGCATTGACCTTAACAATGTGCGCATAAAAATGCTTCCCAAATAGATGAGATATCGCCCAAAAAGGCGAATGTTCGCTTACGGCTAAAGAATTATTCGGCAGCAGGAGCAGCTGGTTGACCTTGCGCAGGACGAAGCGCCTCGAGATCAATCGCATTTCCAGACTTGTCGACAACTGAAACTCGACCCAGAACTGATGCCAGTGCCTTTGCGCGAGTTACTTCAGCAACTACTTGGCTAATCTGCCCAGCTTTCTGAAGTTCCTGCGCGAATTGCTCTGGACCCATTCCATATCGCTGTGACATGCGAATGAGATATTCAGTCAATTCGATTTCAGATACCTGTACTTCTTCAACCTTAACGATTGCATCAAGTAAGAAATCAGATTTAATCGAAGCGCGAACCTGGCCATCTACTTCAGCACGGTGCTCCGCATCTTCCATGCGATTTTCGCCTTGAAGATGATCGGTGACTTCATCAAGAACAATCTCATCTGGGACTGGAATATCAAGATCAGCCAGCAACTTCTCAAGAAGTAGATCGCGTGCCTGTGCACCCTGTTCCATCTTCTTTACACGAGACAAACGCTCTGCGAAATCTGCCTTGAGTTCATCAAGTGTGTCGAACTCTGTGGCAAGTTTTGCAAAAGCATCATCAGCCGCTGGAAGCTCGCGCTCTTTAACGGCCTTTACAACAATCTCAACATCGCCAGTCTCGTCATCTTTTTGACCAACAAGCTGAGTTCTAAATGTCTTTGTTTCTCCTGCGTTCATTCCAACAAGAGCTTCATCGAGACCATCAATCATTCGATCTGAGCCTACTTCGTAAGAAATCTCATTCGCTTTGCCGCCATCTACTTCAGCACCATCGATACTCGCAGTGAGGTTGATAGTCACAAAATCACCTGACTTTGCAGCACGCTCAACAGTATTGAGCGTTCCGAAGCGAGCGCGAAGTTCATCAAGCTGCTCTGCAATATCTGTATCCGCTACGACTACATCGTCAACAGTGATTGTGATCTTCGAGAAATCAGGAAGCGCTACTTCTGGACGCACACTTACTTCAACAGTAAATACAAGCTTCTCGTTATCTTTGAATTCCTTGATATCTACAACCGGGCGACCAACAACCAAAACATCGTGCTCGCGAGCTGCTTTTCCATAGAATTCTGGAAGCGCTGAGTTAATGGCCTCATCTAGAACAGTTCCGCGACCTACGCGCTGATCGATCATTGCTGCAGGAACTTTGCCTTTGCGGAAACCTGGAATGTTTACCTGTGTTGCGACCTTCTTATATGCAGCTGCAACATGCTCTGTTAACTCTGCATATGGAACTTCAACATCTAAACGAACGCGAGTTGGGGAGAGTGTCTCGACGGTGCTTTTCACGAAGTGCTCCTATTTGTTAATTGCAGCGTTAGTACTGTGAAGAAGTTCTGGTCGGGGCGGGGAGATTCGAACTCCCGATCTCCTGCTCCCAAAGCAGGCGCGCTAGCCACTACGCTACGCCCCGAGGCGCA
>B570J29032_109959127_pt1 | contig 18651 bp, 13 predicted proteins | sample LakMenEpi16Nov12_FD_29032 | JGI IMG/M metagenome (IMG submission 29032) | reverse complement strand
ACTGGGGCTGGGGAGGCGGCTTTGGTTGGGGCGGCGGCTGGGGCTGGAATAACTGGGGCTGGGGCGGCGGTTGGAACAATTGGTGCGCACCTGGTTGGGGTTTTAACAACTGGCAACATGGTCATGCGCTAAACACTGGTAGAAGACCAACATCTTTAATTCCAGAAGGCGGCAGAGGCATGAATGGCCGTTCTTTATTAAGCAATGACAGAAGTATTACAGGTTCAAGATTAAGCGACAGTAGAACATCGTCACGTTTTGAAACTGATCGCACGGCAGGTAGAGTTTCTCGCGATAGCAATGGTGTAACAACCCGACCAACAGGCACTAGACCAACAAGCAGTAGAGAAAGTAGATATGATGATTCAAGAGTAAGTAATCAACCAACTAGTAGACCTACTAGAACATATACACCATCAAATGAAGGCGGTAGATCATCTGTTCCTTCAAATCAAGGTGGTAGAACTTCTGCACCTTCAAGAAGCTATGAGCCTTCTTCGGCACCTTCACGATCATATAGTCCACCTAGTTCTTCACCCTCAAGAAGTAGTGGTGGTGGGTCTTTTGGCGGCAGTAGAGGCGGTGGCGGTAGTATGGGCGGCGGCAGTAGAGGCGGCGGTCGCGGATAATTTTAAAGTTAGATTTATAAAAGTTAGCGTGTATTAAATATAGATGAGGATGGATTATTTTTCCATCCTCTTTTTTAAACAATTTTTTAAGATGACAAAGAAATTTTCAATGTTGAGTTTGTTTTTTGTAGCGTTTGGATTTTCTCAAGACGCTATAGATGGTTTAAATTATAGTCTTGATGACTTTGGTGGCACCGCAAGGTTTAAAGCTATGAGCGGTGCTTTTGGCGCTTTAGGTGGCGATTTATCCGCGATTAATGTGAATCCAGCTGGAAGTGCAGTTTTTATTAATAATCAATTTGGTGTAACTTTAAGTACTTATACTAATAGAAACAACAATAAGTATTTTGGTGAATCGCGGTCAACTACTGAAACTTTTTCTGATTTGAATCAAGCAGGTGCGGTTTTTGTTTTTAAAAACCCCGATGCTGTGATGAAAAAATTTTCTATCGCTTTAAATTTTGAGAATAATCCAACCTTTAGAAATAATCACCTCACACAAGGGGTTAATCCAAACCAATCGTTGGCGAGTTATTTCTTAAATTTTGCAAACGGAGGCAGATTGAGTACGTATACGCAACCATCTGCATCAAATATTACCAGATTTGATGATTTACAAGGTTGGTTGGGCTATGGTGGTTTTATGATAAATCCTGTTAACGCAAATGACCCAAATAACACGGCTTATGTTAGTAATGTGGTAGAAAACAATTTAAATCATTCCAATGTTATATCAAATTCTGGACAAAACGGAAAGTTTACTTTTAATTTTGCTTCCCAAATTAAAGATAGACTATTTATTGGGGCCAACATAAATTTACATTATTCTGAACAAAATCGTTTACAGACATTTAGGGAAAGTCATGATAATCTGACAAATCCAAACCAAAATTTGAGAAGCACTGTTTTTAATTACGATTTGTTTTCTCAATCTAATGGTTTTAGTTTGCAAATAGGAAGTATTTATAAGGTTACACCTGATTTAAGAGCAGGCTTATCGTATGAATCTCCAACTTGGATGAATGTACAAGAAATTCTAAACCAGTCGATTAGTTCGCGTTATGTTGACCACACCAATGGCAATTCATTAGAGAGTTCATCTAGAAACACAGGCGATGTCATTTTGCCAGAATATAGCATACAAACCCCAGGTAGAATCGGTGCGAGTTTGGCCTATTTGTTTTCAGATAAAGGTATTTTGAGTTTTGATTATGGTTATAAAGATTTTTCACAAATGCGTTTTTCTGGCAGCAATACGGACTATACCGTTTTAAATAATTCCATTAAAAATATATTTACGGTCTCTCATGATGTTAGGGTAGGAGGCGAATATAAATATAAAAAACTAAGTGTGAGAGGTGGTTATAGATGGCAGTCTTCGCCATATGAAAACACTGCAATTATGGGCGATTTAACGAGTTATTCAGGAGGATTGGGCTATAATTTTGGCAACACAAAAGTGGATTTTGCAGTCGCAACCATGTCAAGAACAAGTCAGAATAAATTTTTTCAGGCGGATAGTATTAATGCTTATTCTTTATCCAATCGTTTAAATACTTATGCTTTAACAGTTCTGTTTGAGTTATAAAAGATTTTTTTTACATAAATAGGTTCTGCTTAATAAGTCGACAAAAATAATTTAACAGTAATCTTTGTCATTCCGACGAAGGAGGAATCACATAAACGCAAGTATTGATGTGATTCCTCCTTCGTCGGAATGACATTAATCACACATTTAATTTCAATAAAAAGAAGTTTTTATAATTTAAATATTTTGAGATGCAAGGTTTTTGAATAGTTATTTCATTTTTTCTTGCACTTAATAAAATAAACACAACAAATATCACTTACCAATAAAGAAAAGTTTGTTTTTCAGCAGACCCTAAATATAAAAACAGATCAACTTCAAAATTGGATGTGTTTTTGTTTGTAGGAACGCCTAGCCCAGATTGCAGCGAAAAGCCCGCAAAACAAAAAAGCCTGTTATTGTTGACGTTTGAAAGCGACCTACGAAGCTTGAAAAACGGCTTACAAAAACGGCTTTTTTGTTGCGGACTTGCAGTGGAAAGCTGGATTTAGCTTTTAAACCTTATCATAAGCTTCTTCGTGAACACTAGCCACGGCCCTACCGGAAGGGTCGTTCATTTTTTTGAAGGCTTCATCCCATTCTAAGGCAATTTTGGTACTGCAAGCCACGCTAGGCTCCTGAGGCACACTAAAGGCTGCAGTATCACTTGGAAAATGATCATGAAAAATGCTTCGGTAATAGTATTCCTCTTTGCTCATAGGCGTCTGTATTGGAAAGCGAAATTTGGCATTAGAAATTTGATCGTCTGTAACTATTTCGTTGACCATAGCTTTAAGGGTATCAATCCAACTATAGCCTACGCCATCGCTAAATTGTTCTTTTTGACGCCAAGCCACACTTGCAGGTAGCACATCTTCAAAAGCTTTGCGAAGCACCCATTTTTCCATCTTGTCTTTGGTTATCATTTTATCTTGTGGGTTGATGCGCATGGCAACATCGATGAATTCCTTGTCAAGAAAAGGTACGCGACCTTCTATGCCCCATGCCGCCAAACTTTTATTGGCTCTCAAACAATCATACATATGAAGTTTGCTTAATTTTCTTACTGTTTCTTCATGAAATTCTTTTGCATTTGGCGCTTTGTGAAAATATAAATAGCCACCAAATAATTCATCAGATCCTTCTCCAGATAAAACCATTTTGATACCCATGGATTTAATTACTCTAGCCATTAAGTACATAGGCGTTGATGCTCTTATGGTGGTCACGTCATAAGTTTCTAATTGATAAATCACATCTTTGATGGCGTCTAATCCTTCTTGAATGGTGAATTTTATTTCATGGTGGATGGTGCCGATATGTTCTGCTACTTTTTGTGCTGCAGCTAAGTCTGGCGAACCTTCTAGTCCAACTGCAAAAGAATGCAACTGCGGATACCATGCTTCTGCCACATCGCCAGATTCTATACGTTTTTTGGCAAATTTTTTAGCAATAGCAGAGGTAATTGATGAATCTAGACCACCAGATAGTAGCACACCATAAGGTACATCGCTCATCAACTGGCGATGAACGGCCGCTTCAAGGGCGTCTCGCAGTTGATTCATATTGGTTTCATTATTTTTCACTGCGTCAAAATCTACCCATTCACGGTGGTACCATTTAACAAGTTCGCCTGTTGAGCTATGTAAATAATGTCCAGGCGGAAAAAGTTCAATTTTTGTGCAATAGCCTTCTAAAGCTTTTAGTTCAGAAGCTACGTAAAAGGTGCCATTTTGATCCCAGCCCATATATAAAGGAATGATGCCCATGTGGTCACGAGCAATAAAGTAGTCGTTTTTTTCGGCGTCATAAATGGCAAAGCCGAAGATACCATTAAGTTCATCAACAAAATCAGGACCTTTTTCTTGATAAAGTGCTAAAATAACCTCGCAGTCACTTTTGGTTTGAAAAGCATACTTGCCTTTAAACTGTTTGCGTAGCTCTTGGTGATTATAGATTTCGCCATTTGCAGCCAATATAAGTTGCTTGTTTGGGCTTAATAAAGGTTGTTTGCCGGATGCTGGGTCCACAATAGCCAAGCGTTCATGGGCTAAAATAGCCATATTATCACTATAGATACCGCTCCAATCTGGTCCACGGTGACGAATAATTTTAGCCATTTCTAATACTTGCGAACGCAAGGTTTCTGATTTTTGTTTTAAATCAAATGCGCATACTATACCACACATAAAAATATTGTTTTAAAAATTTGAGGGCAAAAATATATTTGAAGCGTGTTTCATAAAACAAAAAGACAGATATGATTAATAAAATTTATTAAAACAACAAATTTGATTAATATTATAAATTTATAACAATTTATTTTTCAAAGCGCTAAATCCTATTTGTTTTGAGATATTTTTGAAATAGATCCCAGACTACAACACCACAGCTTACGGCAATATTGAGTGAATGTTTGGTGCCTAATTGTGGAATTTCAATAGCGCCATCGCATAGGTTTATCGCTTTTTGAGCTACACCCTTTACTTCATTGCCGAAAATTAATGCGTAATTTACTTGTTGGTTCAATTTAAAATCGTTCAGTTTGATGCTGTTTTCCACTTGTTCAACAGCAAAGATTTTGTAGTTCTTTTCTTTAAGTTGCTGGATTACTTCAATAATTGAAGCGTGGTATTGCCAATTTACAGTTTCAGTAGCGCCAAGGGCTGTTTTATGAATTTCCTTGTTTGGCGGTGAAGCGGTAATGCCACAAAGTATGATTTCGTTGATCAAAAAGGCATCTGAGGTCCTAAAGACTGAACCTACATTGTGCAAACTTCTAATGTCATCTAAAATAATAGTTATTGGTAATTTTTTAATAGTCTTAAATTCTTCTATTGAAATTCTATCTAAATCTGCGTTTTCTATTTTTTTCATGCTTATAAAATAAAGGCAAAAGTAGTTGTTTTTTTATTTTTTTTATTTTTAAGTTGAAAATTGTATTGATTTTTAATAGATTAATTTTTTTTTAAATATTTTCCTGTTTTTTTTTGGTAGAAATTAAAACTGTTGTATATTTGCATCCGCTAGCTAGTACAATAAGGGCAATTAGCTCAGTTGGTTCAGAGCATCTCGTTTACACCGAGAGGGTCGGGGGTTCGAATCCCTCATTGCCCACTAAGCAGACTTTTTTAAGTCTGCTTTTTTTTTGTTATAAGCAGTAGAGATTTGCTTAGTCATTAGGCTTCAATTAACTACCCTATTTTTTCGAATATAAGAGCAGTCTTTATTAGTATTTGCTATCACTTGATTGCTATTTGACACCTAGTTTTTTTACATTTTCAGTTAAACAGTTTTAGCGTATTCTAATTTTTGGTTATCGTAATCTAAAAAAGCAACTGTTTTTTTATTACTTTTTATATAAATGCCCTCAGTTACTATACATTTGTATCACTAATCATTCATAATTGAATCGCACACACACACATTACTTGATTAGTAGATTTATTTAATTTATTTATGACAAGAAAAACACATCACGCCCGTGATGTGTTTTTTTTTGTTATGAAAGCGATTTTGCGTATTCTAAACAAATAAGAGCGTATTCTAAATAGAATGTCATTTTTACATAATTTTATAGATTTGGAAGGGTATTAATATATATTTGTATCACTAATCAGTTCAATTCATAGTTGATACACACACACACAAATGATTAGTAAATTATTTAATTTATTTATGACATAAAAAACACATTATCCCAATAATGTGTTTTTTTTTATTGAAGTAATTCAAACTTGCTGGGTTTTAGCAAATGGTGAAAGGATAAGTCACTTATTGTTTAAAATTATTAAAGTATTCAAGAAAACCTTTCCTCTTGCGGTCAGATACTGGAATCTGAGAATTATCTTTAAGTTTTATTACTGACAGATAAGAGTTAAATGAATCTACATAATTGAGATTTACAATGAAACTTCTATGTACCCTGTAAAAGAATGGTTGTTTTAAATCTTCTTCAAGGAGTTTAATGGTTTTTGAAATAAAAATTTTATTTTTATTATTAAGAAAGAGAGAGGTATAATTGTTGTCAGATTCACAATAAACAATATCTTCTGGGTCAACAAAAAACAATTCAGTTTTAGTTTTAATTTTTAACTTTTCAGAAAAAGTTGCCTCTAGCACGTTCTCGCTTTTATTCTTTTGAAGACGCGCTTTGAGCTCAATATCAATGCGATCTAAACTTTGTTTTAAAGTTGTAAAACCAAAAGGTTTTAAGAGAAAGTCAAATACTTTTTTTTGTATGGCAGGAATGGAATGAGACAAATTTGCTGTGACCACCACTACGATGTAATTGTCCGTATTTAAAAGCTCGAATAACTCGAAACCATCATGTTGCGGCATATTTATATCAAGGAAAATAACCTGAGGTTCATGTTCAACAATTAACTGATGCGCACTTAACACATTATCTGCTTCAATTATTTCTATATCTGTTTTGAGATGATTTAACATTAAAGTTAAGTTTTCTCTGGCTGACTTTTCATCATCAATAATTATGACCTTCATACGCACACATTTAGCGGTTAAATTTATTTAAAAAATCCTTAATCATACCATACATAACTATATGTAAAGGTTTTTTAATTTTTTTTGTATTTTCTATATTTAGAATTGGCATAAAAATTTCAACAATTGTACCAAGATTCTCATTTGCCTTAGTTTTGTCAATAATTCTTAATTGCGCTTTTGGATCATTTAGCAGTTTAAGTCGAGATTCAATCAGTGACATGCCTTTTGATTCATGATTTTTTCTGGTTTTAAAATTTCTGCCAACGCCATTGTCTTCAATTTCAATTTTCAATAAATTGTCTTTAATGCTGAAATTTAAATTGAGTTCACCAAATTTCGGTGAATTTTGAAAACCATGCCAAATGGCATTTTCTACAATTGGTTGTAAAAGTAAACTTGGCACAAAAATCATTTCATCATCAATGACAGGATCAACTAGTAAACTATAGTTAAAATTTTGAAATCTTAGCTTTTCTATGTCCATATAGTTTTTCAAAACATCAATTTCTTGTTTTAGTGTAATAAATTCATTCTCAGAATGTTTTAAAATAGATCGTGTTAAGGTGGCAAATTTTTCTATATAGTTACTTAATTGCACCACATCATTTTTAAAAGCAAAGTTTTGTATTGAATTTAAAGCGTTGAATAGGAAATGTGGGTTTATTTGTGCACGTAAAGCTTTTTGTTGAAATTCTACAATTTCTTTGTCTCTTTCTAGTTCTTTAGTTTTAACATAAAATGAAAAAGTAAATGCATCAAGAATTAAAATAAAAAGCAGCAAAAAAATGGACCATCTAAACCAGTCCGAAAACCAAAAAGGTTGAGAAATATTAAATTTTAACGCTTTAATAGCAGATTTTTTTTCGCCATTATCCAAGGAGGCATAGTATTCTAGTGTTTGATTGCCAGTTGGATAATTGGTGTATTCAATTAAGCCATCAGGTGAGGTTTTCCAGTTTTTGTCAAAACCATTTAGCTTATAATGAAATTTCACCCGATCATTATTTGAATTAAACGGTGAGCTTATTTTTATTTGCATGATACCAATTCGAAAATCGATATCAATATTGTTATAATCATAAAGGATAGTATCACCAAATTGAATTCTTTCTATGGTTGGATTATTTAACACATAGTCTTTATCTAATGATGAATTGAGCAGGTCAAACAAAAAGAAATGACTTTTTGTGATACCGTAAATTCTATTGTTGAATATTTGAATATCTTCAACTTCATTTTGTGGCAATCCATTGGTCGTGTTGTAAAAATTTTTCCTGTTTAAATTGTTAAACCAACTGTATTCATGCAAGCCATTATGGGTAATGGCAAACAAACGGTTTTGATCAATTTCAATATCCTTAATGGGAAAAATTTTACCAGAATTGTCTAAAATCTTTTCAATATCTTTAATCTTATTTAGATTGACATCATAAAAGATTAGACCTTTTTTTTCTGTCGCAAAAACCAGTATGTTTCCTCTTTTTTTAATTCTATTGACCGCAGTATTTGGCAATATTTTTTTTAACTTTTTTTCTTTTATATCGAAAGCATAAGCCTGACCTTGGTCAGCCATATAGATCAAATCATCATTTAGCGCTAAAAAATCGTTAATGATTGTTTTGTGTTTATAGATTAATTCAAGTTCAGCACTTAAAAGATTATATTTATAAATCTTGTGACTTGTTGAAATAATGAAAGTTTGGTCATTAATACCTTGAATGGTTTTAATAGCTAAATAGTTGTTTTTGTAGAATAACTTAATATAGTTTTTAAATTCTATTTTGTTATTTTTTAATATGATTAGTTTTAAAAACTTGTCTAACTCATAATATTCTGTTTCATTTTCGTTCAATGTATTTGAACCCAGATTAAAACTTTGTTTGGCGTTGTCATTAGTTTCCAGATAGGCTTTATTGTTGTTAAGAAAGTAAAGATTTTTTAAATTTTCTGCTTCATTCACTGAAAAGATTTGAATATTGGTGTTGAAAAATTTAAAAAGTCCTTTATTTATTGAACCAAACCAAATGTTGCCCGTTTGGTCTAGAACCAATTTCCCCTTTACTTTATTGAGCTGGAGGTGAGAGGTTAAAAAATTTTCATCATATTTGTAAAGGGTATTGCCAACAAAAGAAACCCATATTTGATTATTATTATCAACAGTCAAATATTCTACTATCTGAGGTAGTACATGTTTTTTTAGAATCTTGCCAGTCAACTGATAGACTTCATTTGATTTCCCCTTTTTTAAAAAAAATAGACCTATATCTGATTCCACGATTTCAATAAAACAATGTGGTTCATTAAACCAAGCTAAATTTTGAATAATTCCAAAATCCAATGCCAACTTACCGGCATTTGTCCATTGGCCGTTTATATTTTGTCCAATGTGATTTGGCCCATAAATCAGCGTTTGATAGTAATTTGTTTTCCCATCTTTAAAATGCATAATTTTTTCTCCCGCAAAAAAAAAAGCATTTTTATCCGATACAATAAATTTATTTATTTTTGCAAATGAAATATTTTTTAAAGGATTGTTACGATCATAAACTATCTTTGCGCGGTTATTTTGAACGATATATATATTTTTAAAACTCGTTAAAAAATATAATTCGTTGTTGAACAGGGATAATTTTAGTATTTTTTCATTGGGTTTAGTGCCAGGAATTTTGATTGATAATTTTTCATCGAATTTGTATAGTCCATTTTCAGTGGCTTCCCAAATAAAATGGCTTTCATCAATGATTAAGTCGTTAATATTATTAGTTGTCATGCCTAGTTTACTAGAAACGTCATAATTCTGATAGTGCATTTTTTGTGAAAAAGCAATCATACAGAACAACAATGCCACTAAAAGATACTTTGCTTTCAATTTTAAAAAATTTATTTAAACCCCACAATTTGTTTTTCACTTTCTAAAATGCCTTCAACATATTTTTTATAAGTTGAATAGTCTTTAGAGGCGATATCATCCCATTTGATGTTGGCTATACGATTAACCTTTAATTGATTTGGCGAAATTAAATCAAATTTTAACTCATAAGACAATTCTTTAAAATTAAATTGTTTTGATTCGGGTATTTCAATAAAGTTTTGACCTTCTGCAAGTTGATAAATTACTTCTGTCTCATAAAGATTAACACCTTCATAATAGACATATTTGATGTCAAAACTTCTGTTTTCTAATGAAATAATTTCATTATTGTATGGTTGTCCAACAAAATTTAAGTTTAGAATTTGTAGGCTACCTAGTTTTTGTGTTTTTTCTTTAATTTTGAACTTTATTTCAAAAATCATGTCCTCGTCAAATCTATCGTTTTTCACTAATTTGTAATCCATAAGGATTGTTGTATTGGCAATTGCACCATTAAGATAATTTTCTAAATCTTTTTTTCTAACATCTTCACTGGTTTTTTCAGAAAATATTTCATTAAAATAGGTTTTTGAATTACCTTTAAATGTAAATTGTGTTGTAAAGATTTTTTCTTGGTCATTGATCTGAACCGTAGATAAACTTTTAAATTGATTTTGTAGGTTATTGCTATAAGGAATTGCAATTAGATTCGCTTTTTCGTTAAGATTTTTATCAAAATACACTTGCAATGCACTAGCTTGATATAAAGAAGTAGGTAGTGCTAAAAAAGGCAGGTAACCATCAGTCATTTCTAAAAAATACTGCTGACCTTCAATCTGAACACTGACAATGCAGTGGTTAAATTGCTTCGATGGTAATGGTAATTGTTTAAAACCATTGTCATTGGTCAAAACTAATACCAGATTGGCTTTAATGCCAGCTTTTTCGGCTAAAATTACAAAGAGTGTTGATAAATCTTTGCAGTCGCCGAGTTTTGTGGTAATGGTTTTTGATGGTTTTTGCGGCACGTAACCACTTTGCCTAAAATCAAGAAAACTGTAGGTAATGTTTTGGCCAATATACTTATATATCTCATATGCCTTTTGATAATCGGTTTTGTCATTGAAGCCGTTAGGAAATATTTGCTGGAAGGCCTTTTCTGTTACTTTGTCATATTTCATGCTTTTTTTTACCAAATCTGCATACCAATTGGCTATCTCATTCCAGTTTGTTATGGTACTTATTTGAGCAGTGGTAACCAAATCTGCATAAGCTGGTGCATAGGATTCATATATTGGTAAGTTTTGTGCATTTTCTTTTCGCCATTCTTTGACAATTTTTGAACCTAAGTTCTTTTCTATGGTTGGCAATTGCTCATTAATAAAAGCTGTTTGAAATTTAACGTCATTTGGATAAATAATTTTCAATACTGATTCAATTGTAGCATAATTGCCATTGAACTGGTGCGATAAATTAAAATCTTTATAAAATCTACCATAAGAATTTTCAGAGTAATCATAAGCAATATAAATGACATCTCCAACCGCTAGATTAGTAAAAACTAACATATTACCATTGTCTTCTGCAGGCATTAATGCCCCATTTTGTTTAACAATTTCAGATTTTGTTAAGTTAAGTGAACTAGTATCTAAAGCATATTCTTTTAAATTTTCAATACCACTTTCACTTGTCACCTCATAAACATAATTTACCTTGATTTTTCTTCCGCCTTCAGGATAGATATTGATGATTTGTTCGTCATGCAAAATGGTCACGCCAGCGTCACTTTTCAGGCTGGTGTTCCTACGTTTTTTTATTAGGTCATAAAAATTTTTAGTTTCAACTTCGTCAATTTCATCTTTAATTTTTAAAATCTCATACAATTCTTTTCTTACTTTTGTGTCTGACGAATTATGGGTTAGCACTTTTTTATAATATTTTTCTGCACCAACTTTGTCTTTCATTAAATTTAGCACTTCCGCTTTTCGTTGAAAATTAGAAAAAGAAAAGGGAAAATAGGCAATATTTTCATCAATCAATTTGATGGCTTTGTCATATTCGCTAGCTTTTGCATACTCATTAGCCAAATCAGTCCTTAAATAGTTAATGTTTGGATTATTCAAAATATTGCTTTCTAGTCGCTCTTTAATTTTATCTTTTTTATTAAGTTCTCTGTAACTGCTAATAATACTATTATCAACTTCATAATCATAATATTGGTTATCAAAAGCCAATAATAATTCTAAATATTTGTCTTTGTCATTTTTTAACTGTTTGTACATATTGGCTTCAGCAATGGCCATTTGGCTTGAATTTGAATAGGCCATTTTTACTAAATCATATTTTTCAAACATCAATTCTATATTTGATTCTTTAGCGGCATTCATAAATTCGAGCAAATATTTTGCACCAGGCGAAATAAATGTTTTAGAATAGTCATAATATTTATCAAATTCTGTTTGATTGGCATTTGACATCCAGTCTTGATCAAGTATTTTTACAAAGGTATTCAAAAAATAGGCAGGGTCGTTTTGTTCTATATTTTTCGATATTTCTATAACTTTATTGTCATCTTCTTCCATGCTATAATATCGCATTAGAAGACCTTGAAAGAATGAACTTTTTTGATACTTTTCTTCCAATGGTTCAATAACTTCGTGAGCTAGTTCTTTTTTTGAATTTTCGGCATAAGCATTAAACAATAAATATCGATTCAACAAATTGCTCGGGTCTTTCGCCAACAAATTTTTAAAGTACAATTCATAATCAAGGTCTTTTTGAATAATTATTTGATTGTTTAAACGTTGATAGGGTTTATAGCTGTCATTGAAAACCAAATCATTATCTACTTGACCATTAGATTGAAGAATTGAAGCTGAAAAATAGTTCAATGATTTTGAAGCGTCAAGTTTTACAAGTAATCTATTGGTACCCTTAGCAAGCTCTATTTCATATAAAAAAGCATCTAAATTATTGCTACTGATGTCTTCTTTTAAAATAATTTCTTCATCATTTAGAAAGAATTTAATGGCAGCCGATGCGCCAAATCGCAAGAGATATTTTTTGGTTTCAGGAGCATCAATAAAAGTTTGGGCATACATAATGCCTGAACCATATTCTTTTTCATTATAATAAATGATATAGCCCTCGTCTTTGTGGTTTACTGGATTATACCAGCCAACCATACCATTGCTGTTTGTATTAAAAAACTTATCGTTTTTTGCATAGCTTTCTGGCTCGTATTCAGTATGAATGCCGCTACCATTAAGATTTTCAAAAACGCCGCATCTTTGCCATTTAACAATAGTATTTAATTGATTAAAAAGTTGATTAGATTTATCAAAATTTCTTTTTTTTTGTTCAGCTACAGCTGTTCGGTAAACAACTATTGGTAGCTGGTTAAAACTGGGCGAGTTGATTAAAAAATCACCCTTTAAAAAGGTTAAATCATTGTAATCATCCTCATTGACATCGCCATAAATAAAATTTTCTTTTATTAAGGCTGCAACATAATATTTGGCTTCTGGAAATTTTTCTATTTGCTTTAAAAAACTATCATCAAATAGGACTTTTCCATTTTCTTGGTCAATTAATACATCAATAAGCAGCAGCTCAAGGTTATTGTTTTTAGTTTTTGAAAAGTTTTTATCAAATAATTGTCTGGCCTCAGTTCTTTTATTTTGAAATAATAACTCTAATACCGGTTGGTAGTTTTGTTGGGCATAAAGTGGAAAAATTAAGAAGTAAACAAATAGATATAGCAAGTTTTTCATTTCATTTTTTTAAATAAATTAAACAAATATGGTCTTTTAATAAAGGGTAATTTCATTAATAATTGTTCTGCAGTTGTTTTGGGATATAAGCTAAACTTTGGAGAAAGTATTGCGCTTAAAGAAAAGCTGACTATCGAAATTGCTAATGGATTATCACCAAAAAAATTCTGCAAAATGAAAAATCTACATGGTAAAAATATAATCAAAAAGGCTAGAAGATTTAAACCAAAAACGATTAGATTTTTTTTCATATGTTGATAATTATTGTTTTTTAAAGGTCTCCCGATAGCTATCGGGAGGAATCGCTTAATCTTCATTGGTGTTTACTTCACTTTGCATTTATTTTTTATTTGTGTTCAGTGACCCGAGAGCTTTGCTCGAATTGGCGAAGCATTTGCAATTGCTTACTCAAAACTTTTTGTTAATGGCGATTTCATAAAAGATATCTTAATAAGCGGCTAAGTAATGAAAAGTATAGGTCTGTTCGCCATTGGCTTGGTGCAAAATGTCAGAAAGTAATTCAAAGCTTTCTTCATCTTCGTGTAGAATTAATTCGGCATTGAGCAAGATAATATTTTTATTACCCAAATCTAAATCATTGATAATTTCTTCAAAACTATCCCAATTATTACTAAAATAGTCAGGAAAATCTAAAACATCACTAAATGCTTCAAACATGTCTTCTTTGGTCATACATTTTGAGCCATCAATATAAAGGGCTTGATTTAAGTCTGCTACAAACATTATTCTTTAATTTTTATAAATGAACGATAGTGATCTCCAGTGTAATAGGCACTAAAGTCTGATGTAACCAACCTTTCCGCACCTCTGTTTCGACCTTTTATTTTGGGGTAAATATCCCATTCGTTGTATACAATTCTATCGCCATTTTCATCCTTTTGAGGCAGCAAACGCTCTCGATTTTGAAAGGTCCTCCCGCCAACATAGCCATCTGGCGCTTTGTTGTTTTTTCTTATATAAATTAATACTTCTAAGGCTTTTTGAGGAACGCCTGCCTGAGATGATAGAATTTCTGCTGTTTTTAGTTCAGCAGTTTGCTTTTTTTCAATACTTTTTTGATCAAAAGATCTATTGTCCTGAGTTCCTTCGGCTGATTTCGAATGATTATATTGTATTTCTTGATAATGTGGTTTTTCGGTGACTTTGTTTGAAAATCTACCAATGAAGAAAAAAACAACAGCAATCAGAACAAAATACAAGTATGTCTTTCTCATCTGTATCATATTTACACCCTACCTTTGAGAGAATCAAAAACCCATGCAATGGCTAAAAATCCTACGCCAATAGCGCCAAATCCCCACCCAACTTCATCAGCATATCTAAAAATCCCCAAGCCAATAATCAATAATCCCATAATTATCATGACGAATGTTGCTATGACCAAGACTTTATTTTTGTTTAAACCCATTATAGTAGTATTTTTTAAGTTAAGTGACAAAGATATAATTTTTTTGTTCAAGAGTAACTTCTCGTTTAGTATTTTAATTAAGATTGCTTTTAAAAATTAAAGTTTAACATAAAAGCACAACTTGATTTTTATAAAAAAATAGCTTTTTTTCCCTACTTTTGCAGCAAATTTCTTTCATGAACTATCTTTCAGTAGAAAACCTTTCAAAATCCTTTGGCGAAAGATTGATTTTTAAAAATATTTCTTTTGGTATTAATAAAGACCAAAAAATTGCCTTTATTGCCAAAAATGGAACAGGCAAAACCACCTTAATGAATATTATTATGGGCATTGATTCGCCAGATGAAGGTCAAGTGGTTCAGAGAAAAGAAATCAAAATAGGCTATTTATCTCAAACTTTTCTTTTTGATGAGAATTTAACTTTGGAAGAAGCCATTTTTGCGTCAGACAATCAGTTTTTGAAGGTCATTGAAAATTATGAAAAAGCATTAAAAAATCCCGAGGATTATGATAAACTTCAAAAAGCCATGGATGAGATGGACCAGCACCATGCTTGGGATTTTGAAACACTTTACAAGCAAATTTTAAGCAAGTTGAAGTTGAATGATCTTGATCTTAAAGTAAGTCAGATGTCTGGCGGACAAAAAAAGCGACTCAGCTTGGCACTTTGTTTAATTAACAAGCCCGATTTGTTGATTTTAGACGAGCCAACAAATCACCTTGATTTAGAAATGATTGAATGGCTTGAGAATTATTTTAAAAGTGAAAAATTAACACTCTTCATGGTTACGCATGACCGCTTTTTCTTGGAGCGTGTTTGTAATGAAATTGTTGAATTAGAAAACGGCAAAATTTATAGTTATAAAGGAAATTATGCCTATTATTTAGAAAAAAAGGAAGAACGTCAATTAGCAGAAAATGCATCTATAGATAAGGCTAAAAACCTTTTTGTTAAAGAATTGGATTGGATGAGAAGACAGCCAAAAGCTAGGACAACGAAGTCTAAATCGCGTATTGATGATTTTTATCAAATTAAAGAAAAGGCCCTATCTAGGCGAAAGGAGCATGTGATTGAAATTGAATTTAACATGGAGCGTATGGGTTCAAAAGTAGTGGAACTCCATAAACTCAATTTAAATTTTGACGATAAAATTATTCTTAAAGATTTTACTTATGATTTTCAGCGCGGTGAACGCATTGGCATTATTGGTAAAAATGGTACTGGAAAATCTACTTTTTTAAATGTTTTAACCAAAACTTTAACGCCAGATTCTGGAAAAGTGATACAAGGCGAAACCATCAAAATGGGTTACTATACCCAAAGTGGGATTCAGCCCAAACTGGGTCAAAAAGTTATTGATATCATTAAAGAATTTGGCGAATATATTCCGCTTAAAAAAGGTAAGATTATTTCTGCAAGTCAACTGCTTGAGCGTTTTTTGTTTGATGCAAAAAAGCAATATGATTTTGTAGATAAATTGAGTGGAGGTGAACTTAAGCGTTTGTATTTGTGTACGGTGCTTATTCAAAATCCTAATTTTTTGATATTAGATGAGCCAACAAATGATTTAGATATTGTCACGCTAAATGTTTTGGAAAGTTTTCTATTAGATTATCCCGGCTGTTTGGTTGTTGTTTCGCATGACCGCTATTTTATGGATAAAATTGTTGATCATTTGTTTGTTTTTAGAGGTGATGGCGTGGTAGAAGATTTTCCTGGTAACTATTCAGATTTTAGAACTTATGAAGATAGTCAACCTGCTGAGAAATCAGATTCTAAAGAGAAGAACAATTGGAAAGAAAAACAAGCAGTAGAGAAGAAGTTAAGTTTTGCTGATCAAAAAGAATTTACTAAAATTGAAAGAGAGATCAAAAACAATGAATTTAACAAGGCAGAAATTCTTAAAATATTTGAAAATGCGCAGTTGACTGATGATGCGCTTTTAAAAAAATCTGCAGAATTGGAGAAAATAAACAAAAAACTTGAGGAACTTGAGGAACAATGGTTTGAATTTCAATTGAAAATGGAGTAGGGTTTTTAGTATCAAGATAGTAGTATTAAGTATTAAGGCAGAAATAAACATAAAATAAATAGCAAGCATGCAATATTTAGGAATTCACTTTACAATTTCACCAAAAGAACCGGGCGCAGAAATCCTTCTAGCGCTTTTGGAAGACAAACCTTTTGATAGTTTTGAAGAAACAGAAAATGGTTTGTCGGCCTATATTAAAAATGAAGATTGGCATGACCACTTATTGGCAGATGTTTTTATTCTAAATGATGAGAATTTTGAATGCACTTATGAGGTCGAAGTGATCGAACAAGTGAATTGGAATGAAGCATGGGAAAAAAATTTTAATCCGATTGATGTTGACGGATTGTGTCATGTTCGCGCGCCTTTTCATCCTAAAACTAGCGCTACTTATGATATTATTATAGAGCCAAAAATGAGTTTTGGAACTGGTCATCATGAAACCACGCACATGATGATTCAGCATCTTTTGCTAGATGATTTAACCAATAAATCTGCGCTTGATATGGGTTGTGGCACAGCAATTTTAGCAATTTTAGCAGAAATGCGCGGTGCAAAACCTATTGATGCAATAGATATCGATGAATGGTGTTACGAAAATTCGGTTGAAAACATTAACAGAAATAATTGCGAACATATCAAAGTTTATCAAGGCGACGCCAGTATGCTAAAAGACCAACGCTACGATGTGATTATTGCCAATATTAATCGAAATATTTTGCTGAACGATTTAAAATGGTATAATAATTGTTTGAATGTGAACGGCATTGTCTATTTGAGCGGATTTTATGAAGCAGATGTTGCCATTATTAATGAAACTTGCGAAACAATTGGCTTAAAATTAGAACGTAAATTTGAAAGAAACCAGTGGGTAAGTTTAAAATACCAATCTATTGATTAAAATAATTAGAATGAGTACAATAACCGAAGTTAAAAAGAAAACCAAAATTTCAGAAGACACAGCTTCAAATCATGAAATAATTCTTTATAATGATGATGTGAACACCTTTGATCATGTAATTGAGACCTTGATTCGCGTTTGTGAACATGACAGCATACAAGCGGAGCAATGCGCGATGATTGTTCACTATAAAGGAAAATGTGGCGTAAAGACTGGTTCTTATGACGAACTTAAACCCAAGTGCTTGCAATTATTAGATGCTGGCTTATCGGCAGAAATCAATTAAATCATAAAAATTCAAATTAATTTTTAAAAAAAAGTTGGTTTGAATTTTTTTTACATAAAAAAAATGACTAATTTTGTCATGTTTATATTTGTCATAAAATGAAAGCATTAACCATTTTTCAATACATTAAAGAAAATAGACAAGCCAAATCTTTAAAAATTAAAGATTTAGCTGCGCTATTGGCTGTTGATTCTTCATTAATCAGTCGTTATGAAAATGGTGATAGATTACCAACCAAAGCGCATTTAAATTTACTTGTTTCGCATTTAGATTTAGATTTTAAAACAGCGCAAGTTTTTTGGTTGAAGGCTAAGATTTATGAGCTTTTGTCGCAAGAAGCCTACATAGATGAAGCCATCAATATGGTTCAAGAAGAGTATGGCAATTATGGCGGTTTTGTGCGAGATGAATTATCTTCAGATTTGAAAGCACTCATTAAGTCGCTTGATCAGATGAAGGCCAATTTGAATGCACTAAGGCATCTAGATAGTTTTCGAATTCATGAAGCTTTGCATTTAGAATATACTTTTGAGAGCAATAAAATTGAAGGTAATACGCTAACACTCAATGAAACCGATTTGGTGATTAATGAAGGGTTGACTATTTCAGGAAAATCCATGCGCGAGCATTTAGAGGCTATCAATCATCAAGAAGCGATTGCTTTTATTAAGGA